>Ga0307990_1000494_pt1 | contig 34883 bp, 22 predicted proteins | sample EllFjometagen129_FD_203168 | JGI IMG/M metagenome (GOLD analysis project Ga0307990, IMG submission 203168) | Marine microbial communities from Ellis Fjord, Antarctic Ocean - #129 | ecosystem: Environmental > Aquatic > Marine > Unclassified | place: Southern Ocean | collected 2014-10-08
GAAAATCCGACCCAAGAGACCCAAAACGACCATAGCTACGATTGGCGAGCCATCACTCGCGAAGCGATCGCGTGGAGTGAGACCGGCTTGGATCCAGGAAAACTGTCCAAGGGATGGACGCCCGGAAAGAACGATCTCCGGATCATCTGGAAGAACTTAAAGCAGCCCGAACTGAGCGTCATATCAGTCTGGGAAGGGCATCTGAGTGAACATCCTTCGCCGACCTGGCGTCCGCTGGAAATGGTGCATGATTTTTTCAACGTCCGCATTATCGCCGACCAGACGGAGCAGCGTATTGAAATGAAGACCGGGATTAAGATGCAGCACTCAAACCCAAGTGAGGTGACAGTCGACCGGACGCTGGAATCGTCCACCTCACTTCATATAAAGGAATTTTCAGGCTCGGAGGGCGTTTACTCCGACGGTACGCGTGTAAAGGACAAAACATGGTTGGGCCCCTGGGAAGTCTGGCTCGAACCAGCCGCTGCGCACAAAAGTGTCCTTGAGAGAACACAACTTTTCACCAGTTGGTCAGAGAACTACTTGGCACCGGGCGGCACGACTGCGCCCCTTCCTGTGACAACGAAAAACCATTCGCGTGAAAGACTACGTGATTACCTGCTTTCGCTCCGCGATTATTCAGGTTGGAGTCCTTGCGAGATCGCCTTACGCGAAGCCATGGACGAGGATTCAGTGGCCTGGGATATCCGTCCTGTTGCCAAACAGGTTGAAAGAGACGCGAAGAGAAGAACGGCTATTGCTTCCTGGGAAAATTTCTTAACGCGTGAGGACTTGACCCTTGAAATGCAAATCTACGCTTGGAAAAAGATCGGGTTCCATTTCTACGCACTACACGTACCTGGCAAGCCACATTTTCACAAAGCCGATGCGTTCCAGGCGTTTGAGAAGGTCTTGTCGATCGACCCTGAGTATGTCTGTGGAGACACGATTCAAACAGCCTATTTTCTGGGTTCGTTCGTGAATATGTCAATTCCCGGGAAATCACCGCTAGCGCGGGTTCAAAAGGTCCTGGATTGCCGGGAATGGCTTCGAACCCGGACCGATGACATGATCACCCGCAGCGTACGCCGGCCGCGGCCCTTCAATTTCGGAAACTCCATCTACCCGCTTCGGACAGTCCGAAATGATTCGGAAGAAGGCCTGCTGCGAATTGAACACAACGTCAAAAACCAACTCAAACGTGAATTGGAAAGTTTTGATAGAATGTTGAAAGGCCGGCTCGACAGTCTTCGCAGGGAAGCCCCCGCTGCCGCCGACTATTTGGAAAGATGATTGGAAAGCGACACCATCGAGCTCTAACAAATCATACTCGGACCACGATATCGCTTTGTCGAAAAACAACTTAATGTCTTTTGCCCCCCTGCAGAACATGCTTAAACACATTTTTCGGGATTCAAAGGTGTCCGCGCACAAGCTAGAACGTTTCGACTCCGGCGAGAACCACCCAGTCATCTTCGACCTCGGTGTCTATACGTCTACTCCCCTTTAAACATCTCACTTCTCAAGTGCCGCCATCCAACCAGTGACAACCTCGCTCCACTTTGAATGAACCACTTCAAAGGAACCTGGACTTCGCGATCCAGCGTGAATATGGAGTACCCGGCCAAACTGAGTATGGCTCAACGGCCCAATCCCAACGGCAGACCAGTAGCCCTGTGATATTTTCTGATTGAGGGCTTGAAGTTCTTTGTCACGTGCATCCTTGGGCAGCTTCAAGGCTTTGGAAAGGCGCGAGTGGAATGATTTGTCCGCCACATCCAAGAGTCGTACCATGGCAGTCGTCAAGGCACTTGCGTATCGTTCACCTAGTAAATGTGTTTTGGGACCGTTAACCTCTCTCATGATGATATAGCGTGCCTGCCAGGATGCTTTGGCCAATTCCGGTGAATGGACTATCTGGCCAAGCTTGTCTATATCTGAGCAGCCCTGGGAAACCAGTTTTCCCATGCCAGCCTGCCCCACCGTGGCCAACCGGTTTATATTGGCCTGGATGCGACTCTGCGTGCTGCGCCATACCTGGACTGAAGTATCACCTTCAGAAGGGCTGGACATGTTGCACAAATCAATAAACTTTTCAATATCTCCACTTAAAATGGCCAGATAGCCACTTTGATTGTTCGCAGGGCGGTCAACCTGAACCGTAAGTGATTCACGCCATTTTTTCTGAATCTCTGAAGCTCTCCGCCTGACAGGATCGAACACATTGGAATGCAAACCGCCATGGGGAAAGAAAGTTAGATCATCTGAGGAAAGATGCGATGCATAAAGCGCGATTATGGGGGAAAGTCCATGTTTGCCACTTGACCTGAATGCATCTCGCAAAATCTTGTGGGCGTGCTTCTGGAGCAGTTCCGAACGATCAAAAAGCTCTATCTCCTCACGGGTAACACGGTAGATCTCTGCCAGGATTTCGGTGACTACCGTGTCAATGGGTGCCCAGGTCTCGCCTGGAGAGGTGGGCTCAGATCCCGTAATCTGTTCGTGAAGTGTGTCCAAAGGAAATAGACCTGAACGGGGCATCCGACCGACGCGATATCTTTCTTCTGAGGCCCACGCGTTGAAAGTTTGCAACAATTCCCCCAGTAGTCTGATGGTGTCCTGCTGCCGAATGGGTGCTTCGGCCAGGGTATCAATCATGTCAGTGAGGGCCTGGGCCTCTGCCTGAAGCGTTTCAACACGCTTGCCATAAAATGCGCCTGCCATGGCCTGTTTCTGCAGGTCTGCGACCTGCATGTCGAAGTGAGCCAAAGACGTAAGAGGTTCTGCAACAACTCGATCAATATTGTCAAGTGTGGCATCCTGATCAGCTAGCATCCCTTTCAGTTCTGCCAAGGTCGTTGAGATTTTGCGTGACAAATCACGGGTAGATGACAATATAATGAGATTCCGCTGAACCCTGATGCGAGGGACAATATCACGACGCACAGTAGCAACCAGCTTTTCTGTGAAGACTCTGTCAGACTTCACCACCTCTCGCATAGCCTCTGCCTCAGCCATATACTCATCAATCTTGGACACAATGGACTCCCTGAGGATCGGGGCCGGCCTCGAAAAACACAAAGCATCAATGGTCCTTCGAAGTTTGTAGAAGACAATCCGTTTCTCATTCCAGAAGACGCCCCCTCTCGAACGCGTATCGTACTTTTTCCGCAACTCGGCCACCTCGCTGGTGACGTTTTCAAAGACACCCAACAGGCCTGATTTGAGTTTCTCATTCGCCATCTGAGTAATGTTGTAATCTGAACTGGATGGTTTGCGAGGGAGTCTTGCTCGAAACTCAAGCAGATCTTTTGGATAATCTCCTGGATTGGATATGAAGTCAGACACCAGCCCTTCGTAGATGGCTTTGAGTTCATCCTCCTTTTTGCCGTGATAATGAGTGACGGGTTCCGCCGAGAGGGTAAACGAGTTCTCCTCGGTCAGTACGTCAGCATTCACCCTCAGAGTCATTCGTCGCTCTACCGTGGTATCGCCCTGTGTTTCTTGCAGTGTATATCTCCCCTCCGCGGAGAACGAAGGATAAGCCTGACCACGCGAGGGAAGGAGATAGGATGCGGGGTCAAACTGCATCTGACCTAACACAGCCAACACATCAAAACTCTCACCTGAAACCCACTGCCCAAGTGAGAAAGTGCCTGACCCAGCCTGACCAGGTATGCCAGTGCTCGTTCCTGTGGTAGCCAGACGTACTTTGGCAACGCCCATGCTAATATTCAGCGTTTCTATTTTGGCCCCTGATGGCAACGCGATGCCAACACTGCCGACAGACGGTATTTTCCAGTCAAAATCAATCTGCACGCGGTAGTCGTGCCAGATCCCTGTTTCGTCTTCATACCTTTTTCCCCCGGCCGTGGACAACATATCTGCAAACTTGACATCTTTGGCCTGCACTACCCTACCATCAGGCCCCAGCAATTCAAATCTAATCGCCCCCTTGTTGCTGGAATTCCTTGTCACCTTCATGAAGGTTTCAAAGTCGATCAATTCAATGAACGTCACCTCCAGTTTTTCGATCCCCATGACCGGTTGTTGCTTTGCATCCATTCTAAGTGCCGGGCAGCGCAATCCATACGTAAAGCCATCAACAGGGTTTGTCACATTAGCCACGCAACGGATCTCGCTATTCTTGGTATAGGTCTCAATGTACTGCTTCTTTTTGCGAACCACATACTCCATGCCATCGACAACGACCTTCTTATTCCACGCCTGGAGCCAATAATCACGAGCAGCTTCAGGACTGACAGGCACCTTGGAAGGGGCAACACGACCGATCAGCTTGATGTACCAGGAACGTGTTGAATGCTGCTGATCCTGAATCTTCATCTGGGCAATATTGTACAGGCCTTTATTACCACTGGAACCAATCACCTTGTCATCCACGAGAAACTTCACGTCCGTTCTGTTGTTTGTGTTGGCGACCTCACCGGCGCTGTCATTGGCCCAACCCATAAAATCTTCGCCGTTGAAACTCAGTTTCTTTTGATCCAACAGCGTCTTGAGGTCGTCCATCCTCCCGGTGTGGTATGTGTCATAGAATGTCTGGATCTGGGGGCCAAATACCATGTTTACGAGACTGTCCCGACAAACCGTACCCACATCAATGGCCGCTGCGATGATATTGGCCACGCCTGAGAGTGACGTAACCGCGAGTTTGGCCAGAACAGCAGCACCATCGTTGTATTCGCCCTGAGAGAACTTCTCGATGGCTTCAGAGACATCAAGCACCTTCAGGAATTTGCCTATGATCGATGTGGCAGGCGTCTGTTCCACGCCCAACAATGTTCGAATGTTCGCTTCATGCGACAGGTCCGCTCTTTCTTGCATAGCCGCTGTCTTGTCATATTGGGCATGCGAAACAGGGGCCGAGCTTAACAGGACACACAGGAAAACGGTCATCACTTTTGATCTTATACTCACGGTCTCTCCTTTGCTTGTGGACACCCATTCTAGATGGCTGCGTTTAGGGAAATCTGCACAGCGATTTTCTCTCCAGCCTTGATCTCAAAATAGTCACTGGTGCCATAGAACCCAGAGGGCGGGTTCCCGCTCACAGAGTTGTGCTTGAATTGATAGAAGCCGGGCTCAAGGGGAATCACCCCCCCTGGGAAATCGCCAAGCTGAACCTCCCATGTCTTTGTTTCAATGTATTTGGTTTGACCACTTGTATCACCCGGCCAGCGCTGGCTGCTTACGCCCTCTTCCTGCGCCTCACGCGCGTAGCGAGTAAGCGTCACAAGACTGAGTGTATCCGATGAGATGATCGTCTCATCACCCGCCTGTATCAAAACGAGTCTCACCTGCCCCGTATCCTTTCCGCCTGGCTTGATGAACACCAGTTTGGACGAAGATCGGTCTTTATCACAACCTGAAACAATCATAATCAGAAGTAGACATGTGACCAGAAACCTTCTTGATGTGGTGCTGTTTGCCATGGTAATAGCCACTCCTTTGATACATCCAACAGAATTTCCTTTAACACCTCCCAAACATGTTGAGTCAGTGCTTCGCTGACCTCTAAAAATAAACGGCCGACAAAACTCGCCGGCCGTTTATTGAGAGTCAACGTTGTCGAGGTTCCCTTAGACTTTCAATCCCTTCATGTCGTATTCCATTTTTGTGGTATCAGCCATGAGTGCTTTCCAGGTCACGCGTTTGTTCTGATACGCAGCATTTCGTCCCATGACACTGATGAGATTACTCTGAACACTCGGGGGCACAGTATCATTGGCATAAATGCCTTCTTGTATATTGCGGTGGAATGTGGCAATGTTGGCCACAGGACCATCTTTGTAAATACTGGGAGATTTGCCTCCGCGGTAGAAGGATTTGCCATGAACCATGGTCTGGCCGCCATACGCCGTCTCAAGCACGCCCTTGGAGCCAAACATGCGGTTGCGAATCCCTTCATGCGACACACCGTGCCCGGGAAACTGGCGGGAGCTGAATGTCACGCCCACCTGATTGGCGTATTGATACAGACAGGTAAAGTGATCGTAGCAATTTCCGCCAGGGCGCACTGTGCGGGCTCCAGACCCATCCACATACAAAGGAGGCGTCTGCATGATCCAGCTCATGACATCCAGTGTGTGAATGTTCTGCTCGACGATGATGTCACCGGATAGGGCCTGATCCATGCCCCAGGCACGCATCTTCGTATCCGGATCATTGGGATTCTTGGTCAGGGCCTCCACGTTGCTGCCCCAAGGAACGCCCGCATGATAGATCGCTTCACCAAAAGCCAGGTCTCCCAGGGCCCCTTCATGCACACGCCGGATAGACTCCATATAATATTCATCTTTACGCGTTTGGAAGTCCACCAGGAAACACTGTTTTTTCTGACCGGCCTTGCGTCCGCTCTCTTCAATGGTCTTGCATCCCGGCACATCCACAGCAATGGGTTTGGCCAGATACACATGCAGGCCCGCGTCCACAGCCGCCTCAGCCTGTTCCGGATGGAAATAAGGTGGGCTTATGATGGCCACGGCCTGTACGCCGGATTCCAGGAGTCGCTTGTACCCTGACAAGGCTGAAAATCGACGGTTGGCCAGTATGCCATACTTGTCACCGCATTTTTTCACCTTGTCCTGGAAATAGTCAGCACAGGCGTGAATCGTGTAGCCACCATGCTCTTTGAATAGGCCAGCAATCCACTGGCCACGTCCACCACAGCCAATGATGCCCAATTTGATTTTGCCGCCAGGGGCCTGCGCATTGGCCGCTGAACCGGATATGGCAGATAAGGCCGTGGCGCCAGCGCCAGCCAGAAATGTACGTCGATCAATCATTCTTATCCCTTTCTCTTAGGACCATCTCAAACGACTATAGTCACACATCAAAATGACAGAAGCACCTGCCAGATGTACATATAGGCCAGGGCTTCATTGTCTTCCCAGATACGCTTATACAGCTCTTCATCGCCCTGTATCTTGGGGAGTTCCTTGAGTTTGTCTTCCCAGGGAATACAGATCCCCGGTTTAATCTTTGGTGTTTGTATTTCGGACATACCAACGTCTCCTAGGACAAATGTGTCAACCCAAAGCAATAGACCCAATGACTCCGGGCTCTTGACTTTCTTACCCGCGTGGGGCAAGGCCCCACCCTACAGGCATCAATACACGCCATAGTCTCGTGTAAATTCTGTCATGGCTTTCAGGTTTTCAATGGACACATCATTCTGCATGATGGCACTGGCATCCATGATATAACCGCCGTCAGAAGCCACCTCATCAATCACCTTTTTGCAGAAGGCTCGAACCTTGTCCGGCGTCTCATAGGCCAGTAGATAATTGGGAATACCGCCGGTCAAGCAAAATTTGTGTCCAATCCGCTTGTGGACTTCAAAGATGTCATCTTGATCCACATGGAACACAATACTGCCATCAGGCAGTTCAGCAAAGGCATCCAGATGATCCAGCCAACGACCTTCCGCATAAAACAGGACCTGGTGCCCTCTGCGCCAGATCTCTTCAATGATGGGCTTGAGCGTGGGCCACACCAGATTGTTGAAATGCTCGCGATTGACAAAGGGGGTGCAACCCCGGTGCATCCAAAATCCAATGGGGACATTCTTATCCGGGTCAGCACCGGACAGGGCCACATGGAGCAAGTGAGGCATGAGGGCCTCGCACGCCTTGAGCACTTCTTTGGGACGCTCAAACAGGTCCATGGTCAGCCCCATATACCCCCGGAGTTTGTCTGCAAGGATATCAAAAGGCTGCTTAAAGATACCTGCAATGGCTGATACCGTACCGCTTTCTGTACGGAGACGGTCTATCTGTGGGCCAAAGGCATTGAAGTAACTGAGCATGGCCATGCCTCCCTTGAGAAACGAAAGGTTGTTTCTGTAAGAGGTGGACTCCCCTTGCTCACTCACATCGGCCGATGCACGCGGCAGCCAGACATTGTACAGAAAGCCTGTGGGATCCTTGGCCAGTAATTCGTATTCATTCGGTTTCATAAATGCCTGATCTTCAGACGGTTCACGATACTGAAAGCCCACGTCCGGGGGCACATCAATCCCAGGCACGCCATAGTACTTCAGCCCAATGGCTTGAGACAGACCCGTCCACACATAGACCATATTGGCGACCACCGCATCCCAGTCAAAATCAGCGGCACATTTACAGGCCGCCTCAAAGGCCATGTTGTAATCATGAGCCACCTGCGCGCAACTATACCCAGCATACTTCGCCGTGAACTCTGCCACGAAAGGGCGAATGGGAATCTGATCGGGTTTGCCGTTTCTCATTGCTGTAACATAACGCTTAAGACGTATCTGATAGAGCTTTTCCATGTCTTGCATTTATGTATTCCTCTGAAATAGACAATCTGTAAGTCTGTAAGAAAGAATGTAAGTCATCATTGTTGCGAAATGCAAGCAGAACGGCTATTATGAAACAAGTGAACATGTGTAACTTTTCGGCATTTCCCTTTGTCAAAGAATGGCCAATACATGAGAGAAATGGCAAGAATGGAGACCGATTCAATGCCATCTGATGAAAATATACCAGATCCATGCCTCTTTCAAACACGTTTTTTCAATCAGATTGATCATCCACAAGGCATTGTACATCTGTTTGACTATCTGCCCGATGTGTATTTTTTTGCCAAGAATACACATAGTCAATTCACAAAAATGAATCGAGCCCAATTAAACCTGCTGGGCATACGCTATGAACATGAAGTCCTGGGAAAAACAGACCGCGATTTTTTCGCACCGGCCTTGGCAGAAAAGTATATTGAAGAGGATAAACAGGTCATCAAGGCCATGAAACCCTTTGTGAACCAGGTGTGGCTGGTACCCAACAGTCGGGGGTTGCTGGTCTGGTATCTGTGTACCAAGATTCCGCTATTTGACAAAAATAGCCAGGTCATTGGCATTGCCGGTATACTGGTGGACTACAAAGGTGCAGGGGCCGTCCTTGATCCCTATGCTGAGATGGCAGATGTGGTTCAATACATAAATGACTACTATCAAAAAGACATTCGCATGGAAACTCTGGCACACATGGTTCATTTATCCATCAGCCAATTTGAGAGAAAGTTTAAACATCTCGTGCATATGTCCCCTCTGAAGTACATCACACAGATACGCCTCAATGCCGCGTGCAAACTGTTGAGTCATACAAGCCGCCCCATCACGCACATCGCCATACAAACCGGATTTTATGACCACAGCCACTTCTCAAAAAAATTCAAGCACCAGCTTGGTATCAGTCCCAGTGAATATAGAAAGCAGTACTTTAGGCCGACCTAAGATCTTAATCCACCGACAAATATAAGGGTGAATACTTTCTTCATACAGAAAGGGAGAACAATGAGAATCTACGATAAAATTCTATCCGCTTTCTTGGGACTGGGTTTGGCGATTGGCATGGCAGGATATGTCTCTCTGTCTTTAAGCCAGAAAACTCTAATTGAAACAGTCGGAACTCAGTCTGTTGAATTGGCCAACACCGCCTTGAACCATGTCAATGATTCAATACAACAACGCTTGGAAGATCTTCAGTGCCGTTCATTAAGGCTGGGTGAACATTCAATTCTAATGGAATCCAATGCCATTTTTGATCAAGAAGAGGATGTCAACGATTTAATCGTACCCATGGAAGATGCCTGGAACGGGAAATCTCTGAATGACCGCATCAGTCTCCTGATGCAGAACGATCTCTCCAAGATCTTGCGCAGGGATATTGAGTGCCCTAATTTTTATGCAGAGAAGTATGGCTGTGCGACTTTGGGTGAAGTATTTGTGACCAATAAATACGGGGCCAATGCTGCACTAACCTCAAAAACGTCTGACTTTTTCCAGGGTGATGAGCCCTGGTGGCAACATGCAAAAGACTATGGCACCTATGTCGGACCGATTCAATATGACGAGAGTACAAAACTCTACGCCGTGGACCTGGCGATTCGTCTAAACAATCAATCCGGAGAATTCTCAGGTATTCTTAAGGCCGTTCACAATATTCACCAATTCGCATCCATTCTTCAAAGTGTGAAGCACAGCTCAATGTATGATTCAACACGATTACGATTGATCAGTCATGATCAAATCATTTTTGACACGAATAGCAAGTTCACAACTCCCCCCCCTCTGGAACCCAGAGTCAGACAAAACCTGGTAGCAACAGAGACAGGCTATGGTCACTTCGAACTCTCTAAGCCAAAAACATTGGTGGCTTTTTCCAGTTCATACTCTTCCGACCGCCCTGATGCGTTAGACACCTATCTGCTTCTGCAATTTGACCTGCCAGAAATCCTAACCCCTATCGCCCAAATCAAAGCACGGTTTATCCTTGTGATCGCACTATTGATAGTCGTATCAACAATCATTGGTCAGCTGTTGGCACAATCAATGTCCAATGCATTAATGGCACTGAAAAGGATGACATTCAGTTTTGGTTGCGGCAACTTTGATGCACAGTCCCAAATCAAAGCCACTGGCGAAATCGGTGAACTGGCAGATGCCTTGAACCGGATGGCCCGCGACCTGAATCACACTCAGAACAACCCGGGCAGCCAGATTGAAACTCACGAAGACGCGAAAAAACAACCGGGGTCAAACAACGAGATCCTAGAACAAACAGTCTAAAAACTTCAACCAGATATCAATAAAGCATCTTTGACGACCCACAATCCAATGCCGGTTCCGAACATCCCAGTCCTTGCTGGATTGAGAAGGAAGGATCTCGATACTCATTGGCCGAGTCCTCTGATCACAGAAACCATACCTTTCAGAAGCGATCCCAAAAAGCATGATGCTGAGTTTTTTTATTCTTCCCCTTGCAATATTGTTTTTTGACCATATGATAAGAGTCAGCAACTGAAATACCCAAAGGCCAACAATCCTTTGGGTTTTAGAATTAGGGGTTAGGGGTTAGGGGTTAGACCCCACCCCAGGACTCTGGATTCTGTTTTTACCAGCGTGGGGCAAGGCCCTGGTTGTTTTACACAAGTTGATACCCAGTCTATATTGTAAAGACATGAAACCACAGTTACACACAGCTCGATCAACGGTCGAAACCAATAATATAACAACCTTTCACGGCAAAACACGCCGTGTTGAAAAACGAATATCCAATATCCAACAAGGAATGATCAACATCCAAGTGGGCTGAAGCCTTGATGTGGAGTTCCTTATGTGGGGTAGGATTGTTTATTTGGCCGAAAGTTGAAGACTTGAAATAGAAGAGAATTGAATATCCAGAGACAGAACAAAATAAAACAGTGGAGCGCAGCGACTTCCACCCTTGATCATTGGAAATTCCTTGTTGGATATTGGATATTCAATTCTGTCTGTTAAATCAATTCATGTGAAACTCAGAGCGAGCCTGACTTGTGTAAAACAACGAGGGCAAGGCCCCACCCTACATGCTTAGAACCTAACACCTAACACTTTGGACTGTTTTTACCAGCGTGGGGCAAAGCCCCACCCTACTTTGTCATTTCGAACGTAGGTGAGAAATCTATTAAAACAAGCACGCCGCAAAGCGGCCCCACAACTAAAAACTAAAAACTAAAAACTAAAAACTAAAAAGCCATGCGTGCGCCATTATTTGCCATTCAAAGTTATTACAGCCTGCTCAGGAGTCCGGTCTCCATAGCCCGCTGGTGCCAGGCAGCTGTGGAACTTGGTTATGAGACGGTGGCCCTGTGCAATATCAATTCCCTGGCCGGGGCTGTGGAGTTTTTTCAAACAGCCCAGACCGCAGGTCTGCATCCGATCCTCGGCGTACAGATCCTCACAAACCAGGCCCATCTGATTTTGCTAGCAGAATCAGAACTAGGCTACAGCAACCTCTGCAGCATTGTGAGTGCGCAAAATCTCGACCCCCATTTCAATCTCAAAAACCAACTCACGGCACAGCATAAAGGCTTGATTGCCATAAGCGCCCAGAGATGTCTCCTGGAGACGCTCAAGAACATCCTGCCCAAAGACTCATTATTTGCATTCCCCGACACGCACCCTGACATTCGCCCTATGGCCTATGGCCGGTTCAACACACTAACCCCCGAAGATCAACACACAGGCCAGATCCTGCAACGCATCCGTACACTCCGGACCGTCGGCCCGGGCCCAGCCACCCTTGACCACCCCTGGCAAATACCGCCTAAAGAACGCACCTGGTCACATCAATGGCAACGCAGTCGCCCTGACGCACTACAAAATGCCCATGAAGTGGCCAAACGATGTCACTTTAACCTGCTCAACAGACCGATCTGTTTTCCCAAGCCCAAAGAGACACCGTTCGCAGACAAACGCAAAGAACTGGCTCGGTGGTGTCTCCGGGGTCTGGCCACCCAATACGACACATTGTCTCACTCCGTGATGAAGCGGCTGGACATGGAATTGCGTGTGATCCATGAAAATGGATTTATCGACTATTTTTTAGTCGTCCGAGAGATCATCCTCTACGCCAAGCAACACAACATCCCTGTGGACGTCAGAGGATCAGCCGCAGGCTCGCTGGTCTCCTATGTACTCGGATGGACCCACGTGTGTCCCATTGAGCATAACCTGTACTTTGAACGATTCCTGAACCCTGGACGCACTGACTGCCCGGATATTGACATTGATTTCTGCTGGCGCGGCAGGGACGAGATCATTCGGTTTTGTTATGACCATTGGGGCCAGGACCACGTGGCCATGGTCTGCAACATCAATCGCTTCCGTCGCAGAGGTGGGGTTCGAGACGTGGCCCGGGCCCTGGGATATCCCCCGGAGCAGATCAACAGCATTGTCCGACATCAAGCAGACTATGAACCCGTCCATGCCATGGCCCAGACCCTGGAGGGGATACCCCGCCACCTAAGTGTCCATTGCGGCGGCATTGTGATGACACCCAACCGGATCGACCAGATGATCCCCCTGACCTGGACTGCCAAGGGCGTGATCGTCACCCAATACGACAAGCGGGCCATTGAACCAGCCGGCCTAGTCAAGATTGACCTGCTCTCCAACCGCTCGCTCTCCACAGTCCACGACGCCATCGAAATTGTCTCTCAATCCCAAGGCCCGTCTATGGATGCCATGAACGGTGCCAGTGATAAAAAAGTCACGGCCCTGCTCGCCAAGGGAGATAGCCTCGGTGTATTTCAAAGTGAATCCCCAGGCATGAGGCAATTACTCCAGGGATTAAAAGTCACCACCCCAAAGGAACTCGCCATTGCCCTGTCGCTCATCCGTCCTGGACCTGCCTCAGGGGGCATGAAAACCGAATTTATTCAACGTCACGTCCACCATAAACCCTTTGAGTATCTCCATCCCAGCCTCAAGCCCCTTTTGCAAGACACCTATGGCATCATGCTCTACCAGGAAGATGTGATGCGCATCGCAGTGGACATGGCTGGCTACACGGTGGCAGAGGCCGACCGATTCAGGTCTGAAGTGTCCAAAAAGGTCTCATCCACGCGTGTGCAAGCCCAATACAAGGACTTTGTCTATCATCGCAGTGAACAAAACGGTGTCGATCGACAGACCGCAGAACAAATCTGGGAACAGATCCTTCAATTTGCAGCCTACGCCTTTTGTAAGGCCCACGCCACTGTCTATGCACGTATCGCCTGGCAAACAGCCTGGCTCAAGGCCCATGTTCCTCTCGCCTTTTATTGTGCCCTGCTCAACAACCATCACGGCATGTACCCCCTACGTGTGTACGTGTGGGATGCCATGCGGCACGGTATCAAAGTCCTGCCTCCGCATGTCAATCGAAGCGAACACATATGGACGATTGAAAGTAAACGAATCCGAACTCCCCTGTCCCGCATCAAGGGACTGAATCATGACACAGTCACAGCCATGGTGTCCGAGCGAAAAAAACGTCCCTTTAACGACCTCAACGATCTGCGTCAAAGGGTCACATTTTGGCGTGGACAATTGGTCCCCTTAATTGAGGTCGGTGCCTGCGATGGCCTCGGCCACACACGCCCTGCCATGCTGGCTCAACTGACGCATTCTGTACCAGACCTTTTTCAACCCCTGCTCTTTGACCTCCATACACCGACTCAATCAGACGCAGAGTTTACCAGAATCCAAAAACTCCAGGCCGAACTTCGATATCTCGGCATCCCCTTCAGCCTCCACCCTGAACTCCTCATCCAGACGAAACACACCCTTGCCACAGGCCTACCCGGATTCATTAATCGCCACGTCACCATCGCCGGCTTTATTGCAGCCGCACGCCATGCCAGGACCCAGGACAACCGTATCATGGGATTCATCACGCTAGAAGACTCCACCGGCCTCACAGAAATCAACTTCTTCCCGGATAAGATCAACCTCTACAAGCGCATCGTCAGCCACAGCGGCCCAGTCTGGATACAGGGCAAGGTCACACAACATCTCTGTGCCATCACCATCGAATGTCAAGACTGCGGCGAAGCAGCCTAGTAAAACACTCACACCAAAGATCCGCCTACTTAATCTCGCGAAGGATTTTCTGGGCTCTCTGTCTGGTCCCTCTGTTCTTTGAATTATCGATGACGGTTTTCAGGACTTGCTGGCGACGCACCTTGCTGACTCCAGACATGTTTCGGCCAGTCAGCACCACCATGGCGGAATAAGCCTCTTCAGTCACAGAAGCATCTTTCGCCAGCGTTGCCAACAGGTCAAGAGCCCCCACTGTGAACACTTCACCCAGGACCGCTATGGCCTGCCGTGTCTCTTCGGGCCGTTTGGCGTGAGTCAGCACATCCTTGACCATGGCCACCTTTTGTGGGGCACCTAACTTCGTATTACCGCGTACATACAGAAGATAGCCACGCAACCCAAGTACCTGGTGAGACATCTTCTCGGCCGAGCTGGCCAATGTCAACAGGGCCTGGCCTGCCTCACGATCCTCAGGCCATTTGTTCGGCCAGGTGGACAGGATTCGCACAGCTTCTTCCTGCACAGGGCCAGTTTTCTTAATCGCGGATGTGACAGCCCCCAGTGCATCAGGACCACCCATGATAGACAACGCATTGAGCCCTATCACGTGAAGCTCGCTATCACGACTCGACGTCAGGGGTTGTACGTAGGAGAGACATGCCAACCCGTCACGACCGCAAATCGCCAACAGCGAGGTTTTGATGGTCCCCCGTTCACTGGCACTCTTGATTGTCTGAAGCTGCTTCACAAGATCGCCGGCCTGCTGCGATAGACCAATAATACCAATCGTCCGAGCAGCCATATCGCGAATCTGGGCATCCTTATCCTTGAGGCTCGACACAATGGCCGGGAGGGCCTCACCAATTTGCCTCTGGCCAGCCACTTCAATCAGAATCCGTTTCAGTTTGCCTTGCGTATTCTTCAGACGTGATGTCACGTCGGCATCGACCTTTTTGTCAGCCAGTCTTATCAACGTTTCGGTCGCGGCCTGTTCCAACTGAGCATCCCCCTGCATCGCCGCTTCAAGCAAAACCGGCACACAGGAAACATCCCCTAGACGCACCAAAATATTGATTGCCGTCATACGCATGTCCATTGAAGCACTTCCAGCCGCCTCAAGAACGATCGATAAGACTGCAGAATCACGACGGTCCGACAGGGCCAATAGTAATAAGGGACGACGGTCAGGACTTAGCTTGGGCAATTCAGCCGCCAATGTCTTGGTCACCCTTTGACCACCAAGCTCACGCGCTGTGCGCAAACCAATACTCAGTCTTTTTTCGCTTTCTGATTGCAACTGTTCGATCAGCAACGGAACACCCGCCAACCTCCTGGCCAAAATAGCACCGCGAATGGCCTCAAGTTGTCGTTGTTCCGGTACATCCGCTTGCCGGACCGTGTCATACAAAGTCGCAGCTTTGACAGAGCTTTTGTCTGCCAAGAATTGCTCCGCACACAGAATGCAGCCTTCAGCCACAGCGGAACGTAGGCCCGTCGGGGCGTCAGTCAAGGCTCGTGTCAACACCTTGGCGACTTGCTCCCCGCCAAGATGTCCCAACGCCACCGCTGCAGCACATGCCACATCAACATGGCTGGCGTCCAGTTTTTTGACAAGGATGTCCACAGCAAGCCTATCCCGACGTACGGCAATGGAGTTAATGACGCCAATAAGGAGCCGTCCCTCAATCAAGTCGACCGCGTCACGCAGAGCAGCGTCAGCCTTTGGTCCGGGGATGGCTTCGAGTGCGATGCGTGCCCATGACGACAATTCCTTGTCGGCCAGCAACGGCGCCAGCATGGGGATGGATTGGTCTGTGCCATAAATGGCCATTTTCTTGCAGGTAATGGCCTTCTCGCCCTTGGGCGCATCAGACCTCAATACAGCAATGAGATCCTGTTCCTTCACGTTCTGGGCCATGGTGACGGTCGAGAGTACGACCATAAAAAGAAGTGCGCACCAGGGGAAATATCGTTTTCTGAGTCTCATGATAGTCCTCTTAGTTCATGTAATTTCTAAAACAAAGCACAGACACTATATGCGCCACGGCTCCCGCAACGCTTCGGAACGCAGCCGATTGGCCTGTTCATCGCCAATGAATTCATTCTTCTTGGGATCGTACTGGACCTTGCGATCTAGATACAGGGCAATGTTGGCCGCATGGCACGTGATGTGGGCCCAGCATGCGGCTTCGGCATTGGCCCGCGTCAGAGCACGTGTCTTGATACAGTCGAGGAAATTGCGTACGTGCAGGTCTGCAGGATAGCCAGGGATCTTGATCCCCTTGCGAATCAACAGTGAGTCAGAGCTTGCCACAAGATCAGCATTGTCCCCAGTCTCAATCCAGCCGGTATCGCCTTCGAAACGCACGGGACATGAGCCCATGTGCGGCAGCCATCCGTCATTACGCATCACAAGTTTGACGCCATTGGCATAGCGTGCATGCAATTGACCATTGACTGGCTCATATTCTACAGCCGCAGTGTCATCCGCGTCATTGGCCAACTGGCACAGGTCCACACAATGCGAGCCCCATTCAAGGCACCCACCCCCTACAAGTCCGCCGCCCTTCTCAAAGTGGAAGGCACTCTTGAGCTTGGACGTGTAGGGTCGCCATGCAGCCGGCCCAAGATACATGTCCCAATCCATCACCTCACGAGGCGGTTCATTTTCAGGGGGCAGCCAGCCACTCATCTTGGTATCCAGTCCACCGGGATGGGCGTAAACGGTCTCCAACGGCCCCAACTTGCCGGTCTTGGCCAGATCAATGGCATAGGCAAAGTTGGGCAGGCTACGGCGTTGTGTCCCGGCCTGGAACACACGACCGGTACGACGAAATACGTCGGCCAGTTGCAGGCTCTGGGCAATATTCTTTGAACAAGGCTTCTCGCAATACACGTCCTTGCCAGCCTTGGCAGCCATGGTCGCAGCTGTGGCATGCCAGTTCGGACCGGTCGCGATCAGTACCGCATCAATATCGTCACGGGCCAGAAGCTCTCGAAAGTCAATATAGGTGTCACAGGCTTTGTCGCCATTGACTGCATCCACCTGATTCTTGGCACGCTGACGGTTGTCACCTCGCACGTCACACACAGCCACACAATGCACATCGGGTGCCTGCAGGAAACAACTCAATACATACCGGCCGCGGTTGCCGATCCCAATAGCACCCAGTCTGATTCGTTCGCTGGGGGGTACGGCGCCCTCCTTTCCCAGAACGGTACTGGGAATTATTTGGGGTAGCGCGAGGCAGGCACTGGCTTTCGCGGCTGTCTTGAGAAAACATCGTCGGTTTAAACTCACTTTTTCTTGGCTCATACTTGACCTCCTGTGAACAAGAAGCTAAAAGACATTACGAATTAGTAATGATAGCTGGTAATCCTAGCCAGTGCAAAATAATTCTTACGCTTCAATCCAGAAAACTCCAACCCAAAACACCCGCTAAGCCCATGACTGTGAATCCTGTGAGGAAAACCATGCCTCTTAATCGAACCTTGTGTATCACCCTGACATTCGTTTTTGCTTTACTCTCTTGCCGCAAAACAGCCTTGTCGGAAACAACGCCATCAAGACCCAATGTCATTTTGATCTATGCCGATGACCTGGGCTATGGCGACCTCGGTTGTTATGGTTCCAAGGTCAATGTCACGCCGTATATTGATAAACTGGCCACACAGGGCATGCGATTCACCCAGTACTATTCAGCCAGTTCCGTGTGTAGCCCCTCGCGAGGCGCCTTGCTCACAGGATGTCATCTTCACGTCAGATAACGGCAGTCGAGAGCGAGGCGAAGGCGGAGACAATGGCCCGCTGCGCGGACACAAGGGGCAAGTCTGGGAAGGCGGCATGCGAGTGCCATGTATGGTACGCTGGCCAGGCAAGATCAAGACAGGTGCTGTCAACCACGAACTGGTCACGGCGATGGACTTTTATCCCACCTTGGCCAGCATGGCCGGGTATAAAGTCCCTGACAAACCCGCACGTGATGGGTGTGATATCAGTCCGATTTGGCGGGGTGCTCCGGGCGCCACATCGCCCCATGAAACCTTCTTCTATTACCTGGTCGACCGATTACAGGCCGCGCGCATGGGCCACTGGAAATTGCATTTAGGCCTGACAAAGGATCAGCGTCTCGATCCCAAGAAACACCAACTCTATAATCTGGCGAACGACCTGGGTGAAACCACGAATGTAGCAAAGGACCATCCTGATATTGTCCAAGAGATTCTAAACAGGATGCAGACCATACGAGAGGATATCGGCGACAAGATTCTTAACATCAAGGGCCAAAACGAACGCCCACCAGCCATCTCTGAACACCCCAAGCCATTAACAGAATTTGACCCCAATTACCCCTACATCGAGCCCAGCTATTTGCTAAATGAAGCAGGTTAACGAAGGGGCCCCTTAGATACCGAAAGCTTTTTGCATCTGCTTGCGCACCACGATGAGGCGTTTGAGATCACCCCCGCCCACTTCGGCTGTGGCCCAACCAGAGAAGCCAATATCGTCAATCGCCTTGCGCACGTCGCCCCATGGCAGGTCATCGTCCGGACCTGTGATGTCCACAAACTTGTTTTTGGCACGACTGAACCCCTTGACATCAAGCTTGACGCAACGGTGGCCGAATGTGCGAATCCACTCGCCCGGCTGCCCGTATTTCCAGTGGTTTCCGATATCATAATACATGCCCACCCATGGGCTGTTGAAACTGTCCACAAACTTGACAAAACGCTCTGCACCCTGTTCCGGTGGTGCATCGTGGTCGTACATCATGCGGTTCCAAACGTTCTCAACCAGGATCATCTGCCCAAGCGATGACGCCAATGGCAGGAGTGTCCGGATTTCCTTGCGTGCCCGTGTCTCGATCACGTCAGCAGGTCCATCGTCTCCCTTGCCCACGACAATCAGCACACCACTGCCACCGGCAGCATGAGACACGCGTATGCAATGCTCAATGTTTGCTCGCCCGTGATCGCGTTCGGCTTGCTTTGCACTGGTGAGCCGTTGCGACCAGTGTGCATGATTGATCGCATTGTGAACGAATACGCCGGACTCTCGAACGGCATCCCTGGCCTGAATCGGTGTATAGTCTCCGGCCTGATCAAAATCAACACCGTCAAAACCAGCCTCGCCAGCCAGACGAAGTCGATCCGTGGCTGATAGTGCCTTGCCATCGGCCTCTTTGGGAATCATACCGAGCTTGCACGACAACAACAATCGCTTGCCAGAGGGTGGAGTCACGATACATGAGTCCTTCGTCTCAGCAGCCACGGCTGTCCCCCCACAACTCAAGGTGGCCGCGACCGAACCGGCCCCCATGGCCAAAACATGGCGACGACTCAAAGAAGACCTTTTCTTGCCCATAGATTTAGTTCGCATAAGTACAGACCCAATGATTAAACAACAGCTTAGCGTTTCTCAGTCACAACGATGCCTTCCATCTCCACGAGTAATTCGGGGCGACATACGTCAGCAACAGCGTACACTGTGGGTAATTCACCGAGCCGGGATTCAACAATGGCTCGGACTTTGGCACAATCTTCCTGTTTCTTGATATAGACACGAACCAGGGCAAAATCTTTGAGCGTACCGCCATGTCCAGACATGCCATGTCGCTCAAAATTCTCCGGGGTAACCAGGGCCTCCATGTTGTCCAGTGTCTGACGAGTCTGCCCCTCAATATCCTCAAGGAAGCGGCTCTCCGAATCCGTAATGCTGGCCGTGCCGGAAATGAAGGTCAGTGCATACCCCTTTGTGGTCACTGCCATGGCACGGGAGAACTTGGGAGATCTGGGACTATAGCCCACCCCGTAATCGAACGCGGCTGTCTGCCCTGGATTTTCCAGTGGGACCAGAACAAGGTCTTTATCGTCGCTGCTGACAGCAATGCAGCTCATCACAATGTCCGCATAGGCTGGACAATGTATGAAATGTTTATCCGTTGATTTCGAACAGCACCCTTCAAGACAACCCTGTGTCGCACAGACTTCGGACACGTGGGTGCAATTGGTGCCAATGCCGGTGCTGGCAGGATAGACGAGATGTTTTATGTCGGCCGGGACCTTGTCAGCGATAAATCGCATGTCTTTGTAGAAATCGGCGCGCGCGCGATTAAGCTCCTTGTACCGTTGGGTGTCTCCCTCTGGTCCAACGATATCACCCAGATAAAGCCACGTGCGGAACACCTGGTCGTACTTAAAGCCCCCTCGGCCTAATACGTCTTGCATCCTTTGAAATGCATTGAGCGATCGCTCATACACGCCGGTGGCGTCGGTATTGGGAGTAATATGACCACAATAGGCCCAGGTAATGCCTTTGCAGCGTGTGATCACTAGATTCTCGGAATGTCGCTCTATCTCTACATCGCCCGAGGATTGACAGATTCCCAAAGCTTCAATAGACAACAATTTACCGTCACATAGCGGCTGGGCCACGTAGGTTGTGGCCGGCATATCTACCCCATAAAAATCCCTGATAACCTGACGGCATTCGTCCAATTCCTCACGTCCATTCATGAACACAGTCTGCTTGACAATAGCGCCCTGCGTGAATTTCTCTCGAATGACCGCTTCAATCGTGCTCAGTGCATCGTGAGCCTGCTCTTGCAGAGTAGTGCCTGTTCGGGGGATAGCGGTTGCCACAACATGTCGAACCTTGCTCAAATTGAATACAGAATAACCAATGCCTTCGGTGGAGCGTTTGCTAATCATACAGCGTTTCCTAATATCCCCGGAAAGTTTATCTTTGGGCGTCACTTGCAGACACTCGTGTCCGGATTCATGCCTCGTTCTGCGTGACGGCTTGCATTTGTTCAATTCCAATGGCATATGTGAACTCCCTGAATATTGACTTGGAGTCAATTCTATAGGAATATTGAGGAGGAAACAACTTCAAACTCCCTGCCAAGACCGGTCAATACCAACTTTATTGGTGAAAAATCGCTCGCACTATACCGATTGCCATGGCCAAGCGAATCAAAATTCTGGTGACCCACTTGAATGATCACCTCACATTTGCTGTCAAAATAAACGGTCTATGCCTGCAAAACAATATCAAATCGCCAGAAATCGGGGCTTTCACCTGCACAGAGTCTGGGCTGATTAGACCCGAAAAACCATGACCTTTCAGATAACGAACGGCTGTCTCCAATGAACCTACTTTGAACACAACATGTTTGATTTCCTTCACATAGGTTTGGGTCATTAATAATCACAAAGGTCCCCAGAGGCTTGGGTTGGATTCTTGTCCCCTCAGGCTGCCTGGTGCTCTGCTGAGGGAAGTCTTTTACCTGAATATGGCCCACTGAGCACGTCTGTTTTCCATTGATTGATCTGGGCTTCAAACATATAATCGAACCATGCATAATAAATCAAAAGCCCCATCAGTCACTCGCCAACGAACGGCCAAGCGTACATTTCGATCCTCCGTACAGTCTGCCAGCCAGATTCTGAAAAACATGTCAAGGCGATCGTTCCCTAAGACTTTCTTCACGCAGACAGCAGGCTGTGTCCTCCTGATGGCCAGTCTGCTTACAGGGCAAACGACTGAAACCAGGGAACCGCTTATGGCCTATGTGGGCACATTCAGTTCGCCGCTCAAGGACATGCCGGACACGCAAGTGGACTTACCTCCAGGAAATGGACGCGGCATTCATCTGTTCCAAGTGGATCGCACCACCGGGGCCATGACGCCCCATGGCGTGTATGCATTGGGAACGAGCCCGAGTTGCCTGGCACTAAATGCCGCAGGAACCCGGTTGTATTGCGCCAACGAAACCGACCGCGTGGGTGACAACAATGAAGGCACGATCAGCGCCTTTTCCATCAACCGTGCTGACGGACAGCTGACGCTGCTCAACACGGTCCGTTCCGGGGGTGCCGGCCCCACCTATGTGAGCCTACATCCCTCCGGACGATTCCTGCTGGTCGCCAATTATTTTGGCGGCTCCGTATCAGTACTGCCGATTCTTCCAAACGGCAACCTTGGTGTGGCCACAGACATCAAAACGGATGTGGGCACCTTGGGACCGACCAAACCCACACACGCCCCACCTGGGACCTTTGCCTTCAGCGGGCATGATCGAACCCATGCCCACATGATTCAAGCCGACCCCCAGGGGCACTTTGTACTCCATGTCGATCTCGGCCTGGACAAGATCTTCCTGTGGAAATTCGATGGCATAAAAGGCCTGCTCACGCCCAATGATCCTGAAGCCATTTCACTGCCACCGGGAGACGGGCCACGACATTTCTTTTTCCATCCGAACGAACGCTGGTTCTATTCCATCCAGGAGGAAGGCTCCAACATTGTCATGTTTGACTATGATGCCCAAGCAGGAAACCTGACGGCCCGACAAATGATCTCCACCCTGCCGCCCGGCTTTGCTGGCAGCAATTTCTGCTCCGAGATTTTGGTATCCAACGATGGCCGCTTCCTCTACGCAGGCAACCGTCTGCACGACAGCATCGCGATCTTCTCGATCAGCAACACGGGTACCTTAACCTACATGGGAGAGGAATGGACGCGCGGTAACTATCCACGCAGCTTCAATTTCGATCCCACGGGTCAGTTTCTTTACGCCTGCAATCAACGGGCCGACAATATCGCTGTATTCCGTGTGGATGACAAAACGGGGGCCCTGGTCTTTACCGGCCATTACGCGTCTGTGGGCAATCCTTCGCACATCGTGTTCCTTAATCTCGACAAACTCGATAAGACAGATTGAACCAGAACCCATGCTTCTTACCTCCCAGGGTGCAATGATAACCCGGGATCTGGTTGCCAGAATCTGGTTGAAGGAATTTGACCGTTACCCTATATTAGCTTCGGAAGATCTCAGCAGGACGAGATCAGTTATTAACAGGACTTTTGCAAAAAGCCCTGTGGTGTATAGTTTTTGGTTTTTAGTTTTTAGTAAAACGCGTTCTTTATACTGTAAACTGCCTACTGAAAACTGAAAACTTGAAGTTTGCAAAACTTCAGTTATTAATTGAATGGAGACCACGAGTGAGTTCTACAAGGAAAAAACCAGTGCACCCGTACCGATTGGCACTGGCAGGCGGATGGGGAGACCATAATTTTGTAAACTTCCTGGGCGATGGATATGTGGTTGTTGTGCAGATAAAACCCACAGTGCCCTTTCATGACAGATGCGGCATCTGCTCAAGCACGCGGGAGATCCTAGTGCAGAAGTACCCCAAGGGCATTCCCTCGCATTTAGACAGGTATCAGCTGGCCACAGACCTGTACTATTGCGAAAACGAACGAAAAGTGCCCATAGGCGGGTCCCAGGATGCATGGGGCTCAGTGTATCCCGGAATTAACCTCCTGCACTATGATTTCAGACATCACAACGGCGTGCTGCCCAAAAACGTCACGTCCATAGTATCTCAACGCACAGCAAAATGGTTTGAAAAAAACCTATGGATCGTGGAGTGCGTGGGGCCCCGTCCACAGGGGTATAATCCCTTTGATGCCGGTCGATTTGCCACCCAAAAGATTGTCAACCAGCTGGGACAATCCGGACAGGATTGTTTTACAGCCATCAAAAACCGGGATGTGTCAGCATTGGGTGCTTCGTTTAACCTATGCTCCACGGCCTGGAGAAAAATGTTGCCTGCCATTTTCGAGCATCCCACAATCAAGACACCAGTGATGAAACAACTGCGTTATTACCAACGCAACTACGCGGGTGCCATGCCATCCGGCTGCGGCGTGGGGTACATTTTCGTGGCATCCTCCGAACCCGTGGAAGGCGGATTTCAAGTGAAGGTCAATTTAGATTAGGAAAAACGCATGTTAGATGACTGTTGTTATGCCGTGGTCATGGCTGGAGGTTCTGGAACGCGTCTCTGGCCATTAAGCAGAAAGAAAAAGCCGAAACATTTGTTAAAGCTCTTTGATGATAAATGTCTGATTGAACTGACCATCAACAAGCTCAAGGATCATATTCCAAACAACCGCATTCTGGTCCTGACAAGTGCCAACTACAGAGAACTGGCCCAAGAGACACTTGCGCACATACCCTCTGAAAACTTTATCTACGAGCCCTGTGTGCGCGACACGGCCAGTGCGATCGGGCTGGCAGCCACGATCCTCAAACAAAGAAACAAAGCAGCCACCATGATCATGCTGACTGCAGACCAGATCATTGAACCTGCACATGAGTTCAACACGGCTATCACCCACGCGACAATCTTCCTGGAGTCCTACCCCGACCGGCTGATCGCATTTGGCGTAAAGGCAGCCTCTGCAAACCCCCTGGTGGGCTGGCAGAAGTTGGGCGAGGCTGTGGACTTTCCGAGCTGTCAGGTCAGAGAGATCGCAGAATTTACAGAAAAGCCGGACCTGGACACAGCACAAGTGTATTTGGAAGCCGGAAACTACTGCTGGAATTCCGGACAATTTGCCTGGAAAGCCGAGACCATCCTGAATGAAATTGCGACGCACTTACCGGAAGCCCCCCCACTGCTCAAACAGATCGGCGAGGCCTGGAACACCCCATCACGTGACAGCATTTTGAACGATCTCTTTCCCAAGATGCCCACGGGGTCCATTGACTACAAAATCATGCAAAAGACCCACAAGGCCTGCAGCCTCTTTCTTCCCTGCACATGGGAGGACATGGGAACCCATGTCGCTCTGGCTGATAAAATCGGCATAAAACAAGAGGGCAATATCGTGTCCGGTAAGGCCATTGTCACAGGTACTGGAAACCAGATTCTCAACAATACAGATTTCTCCGTGGTCGTGGCACATGATAACTTGACTGTGGTAGTCTCAGACAATACCCTGTATATTGGAGATGCCAATACAGATATGAAGGCCCTGGTGGAATGCGTGGGCAAAAAGGCTCCTGAGATACTGTGACACATGGGTAGGCCAAATGGCGGCAATTGAATAAGGAGACAAGGCACGTGAAAAAACTAACACTCTTGTTATTCACGACAGTCGTCTGTGCCATACAGTGCCTGGCTGCAGAACAGCCCAACATCCTCTTCATCGAAATTGACGACCTGAATTATAAATACTCAAGCCTTGCTGAGAAAACCCTGGTGGAAACACCTGCGATGGACAGCCTTGCAAGATCAGGCACCTATTTCAGAAATGCCGTGTGCCAGGGCATGATGTGCGGCCCCTCCAGGAATTCCTTGATCTCCGGCCTGTATCCACACAGCATGGGCTTCTATCGTAACGGACAGTTCAATGCGTTCCCGGCCAACACATGGATGTTTCCGCAGGCCCTGCAAAAGTCTGGTTACACCACAGCCTACATTGGTAAAAGCCATATCAAAGCCCTAAAGGGAACCAAGGGTATGGGAGCGGAAATGGGCTTTGACCACGCGAAATATACCGCAGGACGCGCCGTTCTACTCTCAAGGGCGAGAAAGGGCCAGAATGCAAAAGACTGGTATTTCGACTATCTAAAGGAAGCGAAGCTATACGACACGTTCCTTGAGGATGATCGAAAGAAGAGATACTCCACACTACCGGAAGATGCCTACCTGGATGGATTCTTCACAAAAGCCTCCATGGATTTCCTTGATGGATACGAGAAAGAAAAACCATTCTTTCTGTGGATCAACTATTCCCTTCCCCACGGGCCACACGATGTGAACAAAAGATATCATACCTTCTCACCGAACGACATGCCGGGCATCCAAAAGGCCAGTTTTACACCACCCCCAAAACTGATCAAGGATACCAGGCCCGCCAAATCCACCATGAAAAAAACACAGGCCGAATATTGCGGCGCCATTACTTTTCTCGATCGCCAGATCGGACGAATCTTGGAAAATCTAAGAGAAAATGAAAAGCTCGACAATACGGTAGTGGTTCTCTTCTCCGATCATGGCATCATGATGGGCGATCACGAGCTTATTCATAAAGGCACCCTCTTCAGGCAGATCACCACGCCCACACTGTTGATTTCCTGGCCAAAGGGTTTCAAACAGGGCAAGGTGGTAAAGCACCCTGTTGAATTGATGGATCTCATCCCAACCGCACTCGACCTGGCTGACGCATTAAAATGGGATACACGTCCCATCAAGGCTGGGGAAAGCCTGCTGCCCTTTTTGACTGGCGAAGGAAAGTTCGAACGCAAACTGGCGTTTGGTGAAGTGGAAAGCTATGTGGCCGTTGTGGATGGGCACTACCGACTCATCCGCGGCGAGGGTCACGATTTGCTATTTGATGACATCAATGATCCAGACAATCTGATCAACATTGCAGAGCAGCATCCGACACGGGTGGCCCAACTCACAACAGCCATTGACCAATGGCTGAAAACAACCGGCCCTGTACGTCCAGCGGGCTTCTACAAAGCGAACTGACAGGACTTTTGTGAAGTGCCCTGTGTGTATAGTTTTCAGTGTTCAGTGTTCAGCTTTTAGAAGAATGCGTTTTTCATACTGTATACTGCCTACTGAAAACCTGAAGTTTGCAAAACTTCAGTTAGAACGTACCTATCGAGCAAATCCCTAATATACATCTGCTGCATATCCAGCAATTAGCCTTAGCATTCTCCAACCCAAAAAGGTAAGATAATGCACATGCCGATAAGTAGATCGGCTATTTTATTATCTGTACATTGCCATAACCTGTTCAGGAGATGCAAATATGAATAAGAATTCCAGTCTGCCCTCATTGAAAGACTGTTGGGCGATACTTTTCATGGTCATCATTTTAATCGGCGCCATGGCCCACGCAGATGTCACTGTGAGTCAATCAGGCAATCGTGTCATCCTGGAAAATGATCATGTCAGATTTAGCTATGACCTGTCAAAAGGGCAATACAGAGCCATCGACAAAAGGGACAATCTGGCATGTATCAAAGACGGTATCTTTCAGATTAATGATCTCACATCGAATCTTCCGACGCTTGAGCATAGCTGGCAAAGCAGAACCGTGGCAGATGAACTGGGGCGCGGCAAGTCAATCACCATCAAAAGTGTCACTGCGAATCAAGGGACTCTTCTGTTTGAGATCACTCTGTACGATGGTAGACCCTGTATCGTCTTTGCAGGGGGCATCGAGAATTTAACAGACCAACCTATTCAACTCAAACAGATCAAACCTCTCGCGCAAGGCACGCTTTTTGACGGCTTTGATATGAAACAGAACTTTCGTCTCCTGGATGGTAATGGTGGAGGCGAACCTCTGGAATGGGGCGTCAAAAAATACACAGCTGTACAGTTGGGCAATTATGCCTATTCACGAAACAACATATTGATGACCTTCGGTCAAGATCAGACACGCCGCTCCATTGTTTTGGGCGGATTGACCTATCATGATTTTGAAAAATTCGCACTCATCTATCAGCCCAGGAAACTCGAATTGACCACGGGCCCGGATGGTGCCAGATCCCTGGCCTGCTATCTAAATCTTCCTGATGAAAAAAAAGACACTGCCCCCAGCGGAGAATCCCTGCGCCTGACGAAAGAGGTCAAGCCACGCAGCTTCAGCTACAAGGCATTATGGGGGGAAGAGATTGCATCCGCTTCGATGGGCAACAAGAGTGTCTTGCTCGAAGCCGCTGGACTGGATAAGGAGTGCCAATACCACCTTGGCTTTTCATGGTGGCACACAGACAAGGAAGACAGGGTTCAATCCGTCTTTATCGATAGTGGTGAAGGCACAAAGAAACATGTCCTGATTCAAGGCCAGACTGTGCCCATGTGGCACCACAAAAAAAAGACCGATCCCCAACAGGTCGAACTGCTGATTCCAGCCAAGACATATGCTTCCGGCAAGATCAGAATCATGTTTGAGAGCATGACAGACGATGTTCCGGCCGTTGTCAACGAGGTATGGCTGCGGAAAGGACCTACCCCCCTTCTGCCAAAGCAATTAACATCCTTCAATGAGACACCCAGACCGCGTCACACCATGACAGGGCAACTCTACGCCGAGGATCCCGTGGGCAAGCGCGTTGACCCGGGAATGCGTTACCTGCCTGATGATCGTTTCTACGTGGATTTTGTCACGGACAATCCCTTCACAAATCTCGAGCAATACGGACTGGGGATCAAACTGGCTCAAAAAATAAACTTGAACATATACGATTTTCCGACAGTTTGCTTGTGGTATGCCAACCATGGCGGCTATGGCGGAGGCAAGGCAACCAATGACACGGTCGGCGCCGTGGCGGAAATGGACGAGATCATCAAGTCAGGCTTTCTCAAGTATTCTCGAGCCGCAGTACGACTCGTGCCCGACTGCTACAGCAAAAACAATCAACAGGGCTGGTGGGATGATGAGCATTTCCAGAAGTACGGCAGCACAAACCTGGGTGATTTTGAGGGCGGCACGTACAAGGCACCTTACGAAACCTCGGAGAAATGGGGTAAGGCCGTGACTCAACGGGGCGGTATCCCGCTGACCTATTGCCAGACCGGCTTTCGATCAGAAGATTACGCCCACCAATTCCCTGAGCATATGCTTTTCAACAACAGTACCGCGTGGATGCGTGATTCCTACAAGCGCCCCCTGGACGACAACGAATTCTGGGGAAACGCCTGGCTAAAGAGCTTTCGCGTGTGGAGCTATGACTATACAGATTCGGCATTTGTCAAACATATGCAACAGGTCTACGCCAGTTACAAATCGGGCGGTATCAAGGGATTGATGTTCGATTATCCAGCTCGCGGCTGGGCTGCCGGTGGCGGCATGGAAGACAAATACGCCACCACAGCCAGGGCCTACCGCGATATTTTCAGGCTTGCCAACGAAGGACTGGGCGAGCCATGTTATGTCCACGAACGCAACATGGAACGCGGCTCGGATATCACCCTGGGGCTTGTGGCCTCTCAAAGAACTGAAAATGATACGGACCGTGTGTCCCCACAGGTCATTACCCGGTGTGGCCTTCGATGGTACAAAAACCGCGTCGTGGTCAATTACGACACAGATTCCAAAAACATCTATCGTCTCAGAGACAATCGTGACGCCGTGCGCAGTCTCCTCACCATGTCATATGTCACCACGGGACGACTCCTTCTGGCCAACAGCTTCACTCAGTTGTCACCGGACATTATTCATGATCTCACTCGCATTTACCCCTTCCACAGCACGCCAAAATCGCACCGTCCGGTAGATGCATTCACACAGAAATACCCCAGAGTCTATGACTTTGAAGTCTCTCCGACCTGGCATCAATTGATCTTCTTCAATAGTCACGACAAGGACAGTATGCCCATTGATGTCACACTGGCTGGCAGTACCGCAGAAGGCACCCTGGGGTTGAATCCAGACGAGGACTATTATGTCTATGATTTCTGGAACGATAGCTTCGTCGGCAAAATCCATGGAAGCCACAAACTCGCCCAGCAGCTGCGACCGGGTGAAGTACGCATGATGTCCATCCACGAGGTATGCTCACATCCCCAGTTTATCTCCACAAACAGACACATCATGCAGGGCTATCTTGATCTCAAAGACGTAACGTGGCAATCCGATCAAAACATCTTGAACGGTCTCAGTCAGGTCGTGGGCGGCGATCCCTATGTGGTCACCATCGCAGCCAATGGGTATCTCCCAGACCATGTCAAGACGGATGATTCAGAGGTCAAACTGGCTATTAAAGAGGCAAAGAACGGACTGATAGAACTAATGATCACAGCACAGAAAAATGCCCTTGTCTCATGGCAGATTCATTTCAAGGCCCATGACAATGACAAACTCAATTGAGTGTATAGCAGTCATAAAAACAGAAACGATTCCTGTTAATCTATGATTGGTTTCGCTGGCTTAATAGGTCTGTTGCTGAACCAACATGATCGCTAAATAGAAAAAAAGTAGGTGAACGTATGAACGCACGGATTGTAGTATGGAAACGCTCCCTGAACCCGTGAACCCGGACGTGGTGATCCGAGAGATCCCTGGACGCAAGATCGACGAAGAGGCAGTTGCTTATCATTTGCATGGACACATGGCAGGTATGAGAGGTACGTATACACTGACTACGAAAGTAGGTCTTTTTACTTAATGGTTATCTCCATAGAATTCATGAACAATATCTCACTGCAACAACGGCAAAACAAGCTCTCCCTGGCTTTGCTTTTCAAGATCGTGGTACGCGCCGTAAAAGGTACTATTGCAATCGAGCCACAAGGTGATCCTATGTAGTTCCTGGTCCGACAGTTTGAGCTCATAATGCCCTGCGCTTAGCATGGCATAAAGCTCAGACGCATAGGCACCCACCTGCCCTGGGGTAGAATAGCTGGTTTTGTTTTTAGAGATGGCACCATTGCCACCCATTTTATACCACGCAAATTTGGCCAGCGTGTGATAGGTGCCGGTCCAGCCATGTTTTCGGAGGTCCGTTATCAATGGGGGTGCCTTTTCGTCCTGCGCATGGCATTCAGCACATTTGGCGTTCACCACAGGTTGTACCAGTCGGGCAAACGAGAGCGGCCAGCTTCCTGATACATCCGGTTAAATAGTTGAGGGGGGGCGTTTCAATGCGATGGGCAAAGCATTCATCTTTGTACTGCCGGAAAAGTGCTTGGCTTCATGGCAGCCCTGGCAGATCAGTTTTTCTCCGCGGTGTACATAGGTTAACGATCGCATCGTCTGCACGGCCATGCCTTTTTGATCCAACGCCTGAAAGTAAATAGGCAAACCCACAGGGGCCACAAAATAAGCGGATCCGTCTTTTTCCACAGGTACTGTACCAAGCACCCCGCGTGCCAGAGACTGATCACCCACACCAATATTGGGGATGGCGGCTTGACGTGTGGTCTTGGGGAACAATTGCACCACTCTCAACGCCTTGATTTCAGTCCCATCCGGCCAGGGCAAATCGGAATCGTATATATTCATCACTGAAATGATTGCAGCCGATTCATCTGGGTTTTTCCTACTGTCCGCCAGTGCCTGCGTTGTCTGATTGGGAATGATCGGCGGTCGTTGCCGTTTTGCCACCGGAATTGGATCGAGGCAGGGGACGGATTTGTCACGGTACAGCAAGATGCGGTTACCGAAACTGTCCAGCAGTGTCAGACCATAGTTTGTTTGTTTGGGATCAAAAACGCAGAGATAAAAAAGGTCGCTCAACGGCCACGGCGAGCCATACACTTCACCTTGTGGCGAGTGCTTACCCTTTGCATGAGGAATACCTGGCGACATTTCCGACTCAGGAAAATGAGCGTCCGGGGTAATCCGTTTGAGTTGGGCCATGGCCCGGTCGTCCTGTATCTGATGATCAATCAGGACCAGTGAACCATACGCCTGACCATGATGCGGTGCGGAAACAGCGATAAACTTATTGGAACCGGGAATAGCACGCGGCAACATTTCCATCCAGGGCCGACTCTCTCTAATGGCTGGATAGTTACCGTGGGAGCTTCTCGGATCGCGTCCGTCTGGATAACAGAACCAGATCTGCCGCTCCCGCAAATTACCCATAGATTCTGCTGACCAATCAAAAAAATTACCTGTCTGTTTCTATAACATCAAACCCAATCAAGATGGCTAAATCTTTAATTTTCTCTCGAAGGTCACCAAGAGTTGCTATTCTATGAATTCCGTATTCATCAGGAGATTGGTGCTCTTGTACTGCTTTTATGTTGTCCACTTTAGCTATTACTTTTGTTCTACATGCTATAAGATCTAAGTGTTTATATAACCTGTCCGCATCTACAGTTTTGCCTGTGAAAACTCCTATTTTATTATTAAGCACATTAAACATCCAATAAGTAACTGGTTCACCTACAGGCCATTTTACATCTAATGCAGTAGCTGAGCCAGGTTTTTTTGTATCTCTGACAGGACTTTGTGCATGACTCTTAATAATATAAGGAACTCTTCTTTCATCTCCATAAGGATTAATTGGCGCACCACAATGTGTAAGGATAGCTGTTGAGTTGTATCTATCTATCATGAGATCACCAAGCATAGATGGTTTACCAGTCAGAAAATATCCCGCAATTTCGGTGACTGTCATATTTATATGATCTTGACAAGTAGCCTGGATTCCTCTCGTCTTAAAACCACACTCTAAACCTAATCCAGGGAAAAATCTATCTTTTACATCTCCACTTCCGGTAAGCGACCTCATAACAGTTGACACTGCGGTGCAATTATATTTCTCTCTTAAGGCATCGAAAGCAAGATATGCTCTGGCATTTTTTATTATCTCTGATTTTGCAGCTATTACTTTTTGAGCTCCTTCGATCCATTTTTCTGCGATTTTTTCTGCTTCCTTTGTGTTCGTTTCTTTGTAAGCCGCATAAAATTCTTCAGGATTGACTGTCACAATTTCTATTCCAAGTTTCTCCTTTAATGTACGTGCATAGCGCTCATTATGATCTTTAGGCCAATATTTTTGGTTATCATGCCCATGGTAATTATCGATGGAAAAATAAGGTCTTGGAGACACTCTCAGTATTCTGGATTCCTTTAATTTTTTTATGGTTTGGATTAATTTAATTTTATACACCAAGTCTTCAAACATACCTTCAGCCGAGGCAGTGATATTTCCTCTGTCTAACTCAGCGGGTAAGATTTTTCCGTTTTTGTAGTCAGGACCTCCCAAAAATATACTATTTTCCTCTTTTCCTGTAGCATATAGTTTATAAGGCGTATGCAACGAGCTGAAAAGGTTATACACAACTATTGTAGGTAGTCCAGTGAAGGCTAATCTGTATTCACCATGTATGTCACCAATAAGAAGTACTCCATCTATGTTTTCTTTTGAACTTTCTAATTCACTATAAACTTTTTTAATAGAAATATTAGAATTTGCCATGTCTTTTGCAATGAAATCTATTCCATTACATTTGTTTCGAAGTTTATTCAAAAGCTTTTTATTTGTTGTAAAATTTTTTGATTCTAGGAGTTTATTGCCGCCTCCCAAGTAAGTTCCTTGATCAAAAAATATCGTATATATTTTTGTATTTTTACTTCCATCTTTTTGAGTCATGCCGTAACCCACAGTATTTGATATTAGGAGTACAAACACAAGAAGAGCAGAATACAAAGCTATTTTTTTCATAATTAAATCCTTTCTATTAATTGGGTAAGGCCTGTGCCATCGATCTGTATTTTAAAGATGTGATAGGTTGACTCCACATTCCAGTATGACTTTATACCCTGTTCATCAAATAAATCCTGACACGTCCATTTGCCGCCGGTGTCTCCGGAGTAAGGGGAATCTGCTGCCTGCGCTTCGGTCCACGCGAAATAAATGGTCCGTGCATCATAGTCTAGTTCCAGACTGATGAACGATCCCTTGTCGAGATGTCGGCCTTTAAGACGTCCATGGCTGACTCTGGCGTCTGCCAAAAGATTACGCACCCTCGGCGAGTTGCTAAAAAGACCGTCCACAACATAGATTCCGCCGCCGGGCTTGGCATGAAAACCAAAGTATTGATCGCACATATGGTTATAGCGGGCTTTGTGGTGAGTGAGAAAAATGAGGGAATCAAAGTCGAGCAAAGGATTTTTAAATGCAATGCGACGACGTAAGGTGATAAGTTGAGAAAACAACATGCGTCTCTGCGTCTTCTCTTGGACAGACGTATTTTCTGCACGGTGACCAAGACGCATTAGCGTCTCTTGTTCACGAGTCAGGACAGGAGCATTGCTCCGAGTTCTTAAATACGTCAGCAGCGTCTCAGTCCTCCGTAAGAGAACATCAAGAGGATCTTTGTCAGAAGAAAAGATAAGAAACTGTGGGTTAAGCGATTGTTCGGCTAGACAGGAAGGTACTTCCTGTTGTTGATAAGCGTAGATCTGCTTCTCTATGTAGGCATATTCAATATCTGCTTCTTGTTTTACGAGATCGGCGATGTCCAGGCTGCTTTTTTGACTACCGCTGCCAACTGACACCATACAAAACCACATCAGCATCAAGATTGTTCTTTCAATGGGCTGTTTATTTTTATTCATTCGATTGCCTTACACTGACATTGATCGCTCATTCCAGCCCCTTGATTGGCCACAATTGCCCCAACCCACAATCCTGACGCAGAAACTCATTTGTTGGCGGGCTTTCTTTCGTATACACATAGTAATCCAATAAACCAAGATTTATTAAACCAAAAATTGGTTTAAATTTGACGCCACCGACAAAAATAATCTCAAGTTACCACAGGTAACTTAGAAAATCGTATGAGGTTTTGGCTGAACCTGCGTAAGTGTGCCATATCAACCCTTATTCGCTGAATTGAACATGATATGTGCAAATTAAGTAGGAAACATGTGGTTTTAATGGCACTATAGGCCCTTTGGTGGACGATTTTGCGCATCTTATCGCAGACTGATGCTCTCAGTATGTCCCAACCTGCTACTTTTAGCGCAAGGTAGTAAAACTGTCAACACTTTCTCTGAGAAAGTGTCTGTCCCTTACTATACTTCCCATAGCAATACTCATACGCGCAAATAGAATTTTCTGTTGGTCATCTGGCTGAGTCAAAAAAAAAGGCGACCCATACCTTAGTATGGGACGCTCGAAGGAGAACTTACAAATTCCTGACGTGCGGCATTGAACCT
>Ga0307990_1000495_pt1 | contig 34876 bp, 25 predicted proteins | sample EllFjometagen129_FD_203168 | JGI IMG/M metagenome (GOLD analysis project Ga0307990, IMG submission 203168) | Marine microbial communities from Ellis Fjord, Antarctic Ocean - #129 | ecosystem: Environmental > Aquatic > Marine > Unclassified | place: Southern Ocean | collected 2014-10-08
GCACGATCGCGAGTTTCCAGGAAGAGTGAGCCATTGAAGGAAAAGGACTTTTCGTCCTTTTCCAGGGCGCTGAGTGACTCCCCAAGATCAAGCGTTGACTTGCCATGCTTTAGTCCGTTCCATGTTTGGCCACTGAGGATATCAATAAACATTTCCAGACTGGTGGGTATATGCTTCTTAACTATGATGAATCCGGCTTGCGGATTCAGTGGGATCATGGTGGCGGGATCACCTGCCACTTTAGAGATTGGCTGGGTGAATTCTTGGGTGGGGGCGTTTGACGTGACTGGCACAAAGGGTGACTCATTGCCCAACTCGGGGACATAGAGATAGCGATGTAAAGAACTACCATATCCCGGTAATCCTTTATAGCTCAGCAGTCCTTCATCCGTACATAATACCCACGCCTTACCGGAATGGCATTCCACGGGATGGACGGGTGTCTTCTCTGCCAGATTCAGAAATGTGGGGGGCATATGATCGAATTCCCACTCGGTCTTTATAATGATGGCTCGGTTTAGTTGGCTCAATGCTTGGCAGTGCTGTTGCCAGCGAGTATCCAGCATGGCATTCGAAAGCGTCTGTTGAGCAGCAGAGACGGTATTGATCAGGTTACTACTGTCCTGAATCCACACCTCTAGCCACTCGTGCACCTCGTTGGCGCAATCGATAATGCATCCCAGGAATACCTTGGCACCCATGTCGTCCCGAAGTACCACCAGATGTCCTGCGAGATCGTCCGGGTGTGTCTTGACAAGAATACAAATCTTGAGTGTTGTTTGGTCCTTAAACAGGGGTATAGGGTCATACCCATTGGGGAGGGTATTGCCACGGTTATTCACATGCGATAACAACATACGCGGTTAACCTCAAAACGCACAGAACTCCACTCTTTCAGTGTCTGTTTGGGCGCATAAACACCCCAACAGAGCCTCACAAACCATCCATTTTATTGGCTTTAAGTGTTTTGTCAAGGGGCAGTTTTGTGGTACAAACGGAGGATGAGTCGGCCATGGAGAATTTGTTTTGGACCCGGGCCAGAAGAACATGTACAATCCCTCAAGATGTGCAAGCCTTGGCTTCGCCACTAGAGAAAAATATGGAACAAAAACACTGTTGTCCTTTTCCGTAAGACATGGTCGAAAAAATTTGAAGTCGCATAATTCTTTCAATTGGCGGTGACGGCGAATGGCCTTTTCATTTGAACTTGACACAATGGCTGTTGAGGCTTAGACTTTGCCCGAATGCTGGTTGCGAGTTATTCGAGAAAAAGGAAAATGTCGTTCATGTGGCAGGTATTGCATTCCTATTCTTCACATGAAGTCAGGAGAGTAAATCAAGATGGGGCAATCTGAGGCATGCGGACATCATCACTTAACTGAAGTGACTCTTACCCGCAAAGTTCATCCTTTACCAAAACCTGTGTTTGAATTCATCAGCGATGCAATCTGTCGCAGCCGACGAATTGACTGCTTTGATTTTGTACCGAAGTATCAAGGAGTATCCCTATGCCATTTGCATCGGATAGAACAGAGTACCATCTGGACACACAGATGCAGTATGCCCCTCGAAAGGCTGAAGGGGATACACCGTTTTGTATGGTGGTGTTGGGTGACTTCAGCGGTCGTGCAAATCGTGGCGTGTGTGAAACCGGCCAAACTCTGGCGGGGCGTATGCGTCATCTGATTGATATAGATACACTGAACCATCTGTCAGGTAGACTGAACACTGAATTAAAACTCCCGGTTGGCGATGAGGGAGGCTCATGTTTCTCGATTCAATTCTCAAGTTTGGAGGATTTTCACCCTGATTCACTCTGTGGCCGGCTTGAGATCTTTCAGCGATTACTGACGGTTCGCAAACAATTGCAGGATCCAGCCACATTTCCTGAAGCAGCTACGCAGGTAAGAACCTGGCTTTCCCTACCCACGGACAATGAGAGGCCAGTTGCAGATCGAAGGGAGCCTGGGTTGCAGGAGTCCAACACCGAAACCATTGAACGCCTGCTGGGTAGGGCCCCCGGCGCTCAGGTGGGCGAGAAACCAATCATTGATATAGAGGCCTTGATTGCCGAAGCTGTTCGACCCCATATTATTCCTTCGCCGGATCCTCAGCAGGCTGAACTCATGGCCCAGGTTGAACAGGCCATCAGTGCTCGTATGTTGGCCATACTTCATCATTCTGGCTTCCAGGAGCTCGAAACAGCCTGGCGACTGCTGGAATTCCTTATCGAACGCGTGGAAACGGATGAGACACTCAAGATCTATGCCATTGATGTCAGCAAGGAAGAACTGGCCAGCGACATGGTTGGCGTAGACAGCATGCAATCAACGGGTATGTACCGCCTTCTTGTTGAGCAAACTATTGGCATGTCGGCTGCTGATCCCTATGCACTTCTTGTGGGCGCCTACCGTTTCGATCAAACCGCCGAGGACATAGGACTGCTACAGCAACTCGGCAAAGTGGCTCAAGTAGCGGGTGCCCCATTTTTGGCCACTGCCCATTCACACTTTGCAGGTTGTGAGTCTTTGGCCGTGACCCCTGACCCAAATGATTGGCATTGGCAACCCACCCCGGAGGCCCAAAACCTCTGGCAAGCACTGCGACAATCCCCTGAAGCTCCCTATATCGGCCTGGTTTTGCCCCGGTTTCTGCAGCGTCTGCCCTATGGTGCCAAGACCGATCCCATAGATTCCTTCGATTTTGAGGAATTTTCTCCCTATGCAGGCCACGCCCAGCATGTGTGGGGTTATGCGTCTGTTTTGGTGGCATCTCTTCTGGCTAATGCCTTTGCTCAGGCAGGCTGGTCACTTACCAGTAGCCTGGAGAGTCGTATCGATGGATTGCCCATGTTTGTGCCTGAAGCTGGGGAGGTAAAACAGATCGTGGGATGCGCTGAAGCTCCCTTGACCGAAAGGGCCATGCAGATTTTAGTCGAAAAAGGATTGATACCAATCCTGGCCATGAAAGGACAGGATGCGATTCTTATACCTCGGTTTCAGTCTATAGCTTCACCGCTTGCCCCCTTGGCTGGGCCATGGAGATGAGAAACTTGCCGTATTGCTCGTGCTCGTGTCAACCACCTATCATAACGGTTGGAAAACCAACTACAATAACACCCCCATGAGCGGTGTTATCGCCTATACGAGCAGCGGGCATTCCGCCTATCATAACAGTTGCTGAGCCCTTAACGATACTATCCGGTGGGCCCACGCAGGTGGCCATATCGCCCACTCGGGCAGCCGGCATGCCTCCAATAATGACCGTCGGGCACCCTGGAGGCAGAATCGGCCCACCAACATGAGGAACTGGCCCTGGGTTGACCATTGGGCATGTATGCATATCACCTATTCTTGCTGCGGGGGGCATCTTTTATCCTTAGCGTTCAACGTTTATAATATACAACTCACTATACAATAACAAATGCCTGTGGCAAGAAGTATCTACAAGCTCCAGTTTTGCCTATATTGACAATCATCTAATCAGCAACCATCCATTAGGTGTTTTACAATACATCATTGGCATATAATGGGCCAAGGTTTGGTCCTTTTGAACAAAAACAATAGGACTATCTTTATCTCCATCCACTAATTGAGCTAAATGACCATCCCCCAAAACCTCTAATTCTAAATCATCAGTTATGAGGTCAGCAAGGTAAACGTCCTTATTGGTGCTCCATCTCATATACTGAATTTTTTCATGCCCTTTATCTCTATTTTGAAAGTAATAGGCTGTGGCTATTTCTGAAGCCTTAATATCTGTGAGTTTTTTAATGAGTTCAGTGTTTTTTGATTCAAGTATTATCCAAAAACGCCTATATTCGCTCAAAAGGTCATTTTTAATAGTATTTTCTTGAGGTATTTTAGGACAGTCAAGCCAGGACCAGCGTGGGAAAGGGGTCTCTAAGGAAATAGGTCGGTTAACAAAAACACTTGTATTGCGTATTTCTATTTTGGGAGGATTTGTGTCATTAAAGTTGGGACTTTTTTCCAAGCCTGATATTTGTTTATTTTGGGTTTCATCAGGATCGTAAATGATTCCGCTAATTAATTCTCGTGTTTCTCTGTCTGTGCCACTTTGACGTTGATATAAAATTGCTTTACATAAAGTCAAGGACTCAAATTTATCTTTTTTTTCTAAAGGCGACAATTCAAAACTTATAGTATTTATTCCTGAAAAAACCCAGGGGCTTGCGGGCAACTCAACGGTCATATTGCCTTCTCCACGAATTAAAGGAACATCATTAATTCGTATGTCATATTTGCATGCTCTTACATTAACTTGAACTGTATAATAAGGTTTGCTAATATTATTTGCCATTGTTTGGTCTTCCCTAATGAACAACTTGGTTTTCTTTTCTACAGCATTATTTTTTTTAAAAACATCTTCTCTGTCTTTAGTGGCGAAGTCGGAGTTATTGAAAGAAAATACAATTATTAAAACAAAGAGAAAAAAAACAAGTTGTATATATTTTTTGACAAATATAGCAAGTCCCACCGTAATTATTACATAGTTGTGATTTAATTAATAAGCACAATATGCAAAAAAGTCAATTTGTCATCAAGTTAATAGTCTAAAAAAAGATTATTTATTGCGAATGAGATAAAGTTTGGAATCTTCGTCCGACGGCCATTTACCAGGTGGAATTAATTCGTATTTCTCGCCCTGGGAATACCCGCCTTTGCCATCTTTGTTGTCTGTTGTTTTTAGATGTTTGGCCTTTGGTTTTTTAGTGCTTACACCTCCACTTGCATAAACAGCATAATAAAAGATTAATCCTGTAAAGAAAAATTCACCTTGTAAAAACACACCTATTTCATCATGATAAGCCTTTAATTTTGTGCCAACTGAGAATGTACCGCCGCAAATAACGCCTATGTTAAAATGAACCCAGAAGGCATCTCCTTCAGCATGAGCCTTGCCTTCGAGAGTAAAAGGTATTTCTCCTACAACTTCGCCTGATACTGTAGGATTGGTTTCTCTGAGATTCTTTTTTGCTTCGATTGATGTCTCTATTTGAGCTTCAACAGACATATCTATGGCAATAACAGCTTTAGCATACAATACTCCTTCTTTACCAATACCTTCTGCTGCGATTGCTTTTATCTTTGAAAGGGTTAATCCAATAGGTCCACCAGCCTTCAAGAGCCAATCTAGTATATCAACAGTTCCTTTAACACCCATAAGTGGCGAGGCTTTAAATGATAAAGCATAAGCGGTATCTACAAGGTGTTTATCAGATAATTCTTCAAAATATCCTGAAAGGGATAATTCCAGTGCCGGCCAGGTGATTTCTAACTTGGCATTTCCCATTTCATTAATTTTTGGAAGTACCGTATCAGAACAATCCTTGATAACATTCATGAATTCTAAGGTTGTTTCTATGTATTGTTTGAAATCCGCTTCTAATTTATGTTCTTTTCCATTATATTGCAGGGAGGCATTTCCTTGAAGAGACCAAGAGTCTTCTGTCGATGTATATTCGCTTTTAGAAGAAGTCGATGTATAAGACTCTGAAATGCCTCCAAGTCCAAGCTTGACAGAAACATTCCAATTTATATCAGGGTAAACCTTCACTAATGCGTCTAAATCGGAACTGCAGCCGTAGCAGCTGTTTGGTTTGACAGTATATTCGTAAGGAGCAATAGCAGGCAGCCAGACGTATTTAAACCAGCTATTAGGTTTCTTACTTAAGGCTTCAAAATCTACGGCATTCGTTTTGTAGCTTATCTTCTTTGGAAGTGATGAAACGAGTACTGATTTTGGTTTATGTTCTTTGCATAAAGTTTTTTTGGGTTTAACTGTGACACTGATCTTATCGGGTGTCTTAGAGTTACCGGCAATAACCTGAAGTTCCTTATTGGGATTATCTGCTTTATCTTTTTCATTTTGAGGAAGCTTAAGAGAATAAGAACGTTCTGCGTGCCCGCATTTAACGACCATGCTCTTTACGGCGCAGTCACCTAAAGGGCATGGCTGAGTTGCTTCTTCAGGCGGTTTTTCTTCGCTGAAGTTCTTGTCGGCATCTTTTTTGGCACCGCTAAGCTTTTTGCAGATTGCTTTAAAGAGCATTGGGATGATGTTAAAAACCATAATGGACCTCTTCGACAGTTGGTATGTCCGGAGTTTCTTTGGCATGTTTCATGGCGGCTTCGTGGAGTTTGTCTACTTTTTCATCCGGTTCACCCTGAAGGTTTTCATCGTTCAGGATCTGGCTTGCCCACGGGAGTTTAGGGTCAGTATCAAAATTTTCGCCATAAGCGAACATGACATCTGTGAATATACAAACATCACGTTCGGAGACTATTTCATACTTTACTGCCTGCAAGATAGAATAGCGCACCGCCTCCAACGTCATCTCCGGACCCAAGCCCTTACATTGTTCGGGAAAGAACCTCTTCGAGTGGATGACCATTCGATCTTCAAAGCTCTTTTGACTGGCTTTTGTCAGTTCCTTAGTTTGTTTTTTGCGAATTCTAAGCATCGTTTATTTTGTTAACTAGTTTCTGTTGCGGAAGTGCTCTTTTTTATTAAGCGACAGTTGTGGTCCTGTTAAGAGCCTTGGATTTTGTCGGCTCTCGTACGATTGAGTGTCACTCTGAGTCATTTTATGGCTTCCAATGCCAGACCGATATTGTGTTGTCTACTACAGAACTATGTTTTCAGTCTGACTCCTTTACAATTTGGTTAACAGGACCAGGTTGTGACACAAGACAGCAAAGCCGACGCTGGCGGCATAATTCTTATATCACTTGAAAAGGCACTTGCCCAGCTTGAACGCCCGTTTTAAGACCGATATACTACCTTCTGAGCCTGCCCGAAAACGCTGGCCGTCGATAAAGGCCTCGCTCGTTTCACGTTCGAGTTCGGCTTGGGTGCGACGACCCTTTTTCGCAATGGGTACCACAGGGATCTTGCCCTCCAACTCTGCGATCTGTTGCATGCTTTCGTAAAATCCTTTATCCGTGGTTAACATCTGCGGATAGCTGCCGAATAAGTTTTTGTGAGCCTCAACTGCAGGGGTCAATAGGTCTTTGTCTGCGATTTGTTTTTCCATGACCTGGTAATGGTGAATGTATTTTTCAGCGGTCTGGGCAATCAAGATCTTGTGACCGAATTCAATAGGCTTGCCTGCTTTGCCACGTACAATCAGTTCTGTGTGCGATTCAAACAGGCTGTAGAGTTTTTCATCCGGTGGTACTTTTTCACCCTTGAGAATCCGTTTGTCCGCTTGATCCACGATTTTATCCACCAGAGGCAGGTAATGCCCCAGGGCGGCCACATCATAGTCCGTGATTGAAACCGTGTCGTAAACGGCCTTAGCAACCCCATGAATCCAGCGGACTCGCTGGATCAATAGAGCGTATTGACGTTTGACCTCGCGTTGGGTCGACTTGCGTTTACTTGAAGCGTTACGAGCAATATAGATGGCCAGTTTCTTAATCTTCTTATCGTGGAAACGATGATGTAAATCCAGTTGCGGCAAGTCGTTGAGAATGGTTCGGAGTTGGCTTGAAAGCGTCCGGAAGCTGTCCCACAGCAACGAGGAATCTGTGGGGTAATGGATATTTGTCTCGTAGGCCGTGGTGTCCATGCGTTGTTTGTCGCCACTGATCAACTCCTGGGACGTGGCGAAGTCATTCAACACGGCGTGCATCTGTTCAAGTGTTTTGGGGCCCAAGGCATTGTAGGCTTTGTTGAGAAACGTAAAATCCATGGTTGCCCCTGGAGCCAGACGTACAAACGGTCGGAGCACGTCAGAGGTATCGACCAAGATGACCGTGCCACGATAGTCCTTTCGCTCGATAAACATTACCATCAGTGCCCGGAGTAACTGCTCCGAGCTGTATCCTGAGCGTCCCTTCCCAGAGGACGATAAGAGCTTGGCCCAGTCCTTGTGGGCCAGCGTCAGAATTTGAGGGTTCTGGTCCAGGATAACCGAAATCTTCTTGAATTTATTGCGGTATTCTTGCACAACTTTAAGACTTGACTGTTCGCTGAAGTCAAAGTATTGTTGGCTTGATTTGGTTCTCATGTCTGCTCCCTTAAAAGGTTTCGGAAAAACTCATTTTACTGGGAGCAGATTTTATATCCATAACAATAGTCACGATATCCATTAATATTATCCGCAACAGAAACTAACTATCATAACAGTTCCATATTCTTTGTAGCTTTGTTATTATTCCACCACTCGGAAAAATGGTCATACACTAGTTTATTGGAAGCTTCCTTTTGTGTTTTGATGCTACTGGTATCGTCTTCCAAAGGTAAGTTCAATTTGAAGTCTGGGTATAGTTTTTGCAACCATTCCATAGCCCATTCACGCCTGCCGTAAGTATGATCTATATCCTTGGCCAATCCGAAAAGATAATCAACCGACGTTTTTGTGAATTTAATGGTTACTTGGACATGATTGGACTCTTCGCTTTTGTCTTTCAATGAGCAGTCAAATTTTCCTGGATGAAGATAAAGTTTTTCATTCAAGTCTGAAGTGGTAACAAATGGCAAACCTGGTTTGATCTCGATTTTACTTACCGGGGGCTCAGAGATAGCAAATTGTCCGCTGGCTCTGTCAATTTCAGTGACAATGATCTTGCCCATAGTATAATTCATCTCCTCGTTAGTCTTCATGTCAACCGCACGCATTAGAACATCGAGCGATTTTGAGGGGTCAGGTATGACTATAACATCGTCAGTTTGATTGTCGTATGTGATTTCGATAGATACAGGGGTTCCAAGATCATACATGTTTTTGTTAAACTTTATGAACATTGCAAGTTCTCCTTTCGTTCCATGCGAACAGGAAGATAACAGAAACATGGTTGGTATGATTATACCTACTATTGATCTGTTCAAGTTTTAATCCCTCGCAATATTTTCTTTTCTCTGTTGGTGAAAGTTGTTCCACCTGAAGTATTGTAATACATTATACCAGCATTTGAAGCAGAATGATCTAATGAAGGACCAAAGACATCTCTTTTGAAGTGTGACTTTGTGGCATGTCCTGCTTCATGTCGTATAACCTGCTTTAACGTATTTGAAGACATTCCAATAGGAGCACTAACAATCCCACTCCCATGACTTAAACCTGCCCATCTAGCACCCCCAGGAATCCAACTAGAATCCGGATCCAGGTTTTCGTAATGATATCCCCCACCACTCTTAGCGAAAGCTCCAACAACCTTTAACCATTCAGGTGTCGAATCGCCTCCCAGATCCCATTCAGAGGTCGCAGCATTTCCTGCACCAGGAGAATACTTAGGATGATAATATTGTATAGCGATCAGGGCATTGTTGGGTATACCAGCATCTTTTATCCATTTCGGCATGGCGGAATGGAAAGAACTATCTATGCGGTTGGTCCATTTTTGAGCCTTTGCAATTATTTTTGCGCGAGCAGTTGCACGCTTTGTGATTTCAGCAGCGTCGGTGCCGGCATAAGTAGCCTCTTTGATTTCATCATTAGTTGGTTTTTCGTCATCTCTTTTCTCTTGGAGATCAGCCCAATTAACTTGTGTGGTCGATGTATCCTTCCAGAGTCCGATGTATTTAACACTCTTGGCAGCAACAATTTCAGTTCTGGAGCCGGCTGTATACTCCACAAAAGCAGAATCGTAGACTGGTGAAATAGTGCCGGTGGCAGCATTAGTTGAAACGTGTGTTTGCCCCTGCATTTCGTAGATATTATCAAATGTAACAGATCTCCAAATGGTTAATCTGTCCGCCTTTGCAGAAATTATTTCAATGATTTCGTCAGAGTGAAATACAGTTGCTTCAATTTCAAAATCATCTCCACCTACGCCTGATGGTTTGAAATAGACTTTTGCAATTTCTTTCTTTTCCTTTTCTAAGGTTTTGAGTAACACCTTACATTTTTTATCTTTGCTTGAAGCAGAGTGCTCTGAATGGGCTTCCCAATACTTAGCTTTAGCATCGCCCTTTTTTCCGAGATATTTCGCGCTGTATTTATATGAGTCATTCTTATTTGTATTGTTCGTTTTAGGGTCATTGAATGAAAAGCTAACATTCTTTGGCAATGCATCTAAATCTTTTGGGTCGTCTGATTTTGTATACGTCATTACTGCACTGACTTCAACTTTCCTATCTGGGTCATCCATAATCACCTTGCCCTCTGGAGTGTCTACCAAAAGAGTCAGGTCAATAATCTTATATTTCTTCAATGGGCATTTCTGTTCTGTTTTTCCTACTTTTTTATCATTACCATTGGCGTAACACTTTTCTGTGTCTTCCTTGGCCTCTTTATGTGTAAAAAGAGCTTTGACGTAATCGACTACTTTTTTCACAGCGCTAGTAATGGCATTCCAGATTCCCACAGTTTCAACCTCTCCTTACCTGCTGGTCTGCAAGTCTCTGTAATTCCTGTTCGGTAAGTTCGTTTAGTTTATCCATCTTTATGCGTGCATTCAGGTCAGGATCGTTTAAAACCTCAGAGGGCCAGGAGACTTGTGTGTTCGTGTCAAAATCGAAAGAGAGTGTATACATCAGGTCTATATACCTGGCCACGTCATACTCGGATTCGATTTCATATTTTTTAGCGTTTTCGATGCCTGCCCTAATCGATTTACAAACACCATCTTCGGTTAATTCATGGCATTCATCGGGCCAAAACTTTTTCAGGTGTATCAGTTCCCTGTCTTCGAATTTTTTTAGTTCAACTTTAGCCAACTCTTCTTTTTGTTCAGGTCTGATTTTAAGCATCGTTTCAACAGTCTATTATTGTGTTAGTTTCATTTTTTCGATGTGGACGTTCTCTATGTCTTGTGAGAGCCGCAACATGTTTGAAGGATCCTCATCTTCTACGTAATAGCAGTTTACAGGGCCATAAACATAATTCAGTTCCTCAGCGTTACAGGTCGGTAGATAAACACGCAGCACCCGAGGATCGTAGTATCGAAAGTAGATGCCCTTATTATCAGGACTATAAACCATCAGGAAGGTACGGAAGTGCTTGCGCAGGTCACGTAGATTGACATCTACCGGTGTGGTGGCAAAGATGCCCCAATGCTCACCCCAGCCCTTTTCGAAAACGAGTTTGGTGAAGGCGTGGTCCTGTCCCAGTTTGACCAGGTAGGGTGCAACCTCGGCCACGTCAGGCTCAAGCTCGCCCCGGTACAGACAGATGTTTTCCGGTTCGTGTTCCCAGAGCAACTGCGGCAGGTCCGGCACTGAGGCTCCATCCAGAATCGCATACACAGCCGTCTCTGGTTCTGAGAACAAATGCTTGGTAAGCGATTGAGCTATGGCATTTTCGATCATTTAAGTTCTTCCTGGCTTGGTGCCTTACAAATATACCTAGCCACCTTTTGCAGCCTTTGCACATTGTTCGCAGAATGGCGTACCGTCTTTTGCTGCCTGCTGCAAAACTGCTGCCTGTGGGCTATAGCCTGTAGGTTTGGGCGGTTTGCTTGGTTTGGGCGGCGCACTCACCTGGCCCGGCTCAGCAGTGTCCGCTTTCAGCGGCGGTTTGGCCGAATCAGGGGAGCAGCCAGAACCACTCCCTGCGGCTCCGCCACTGTTGATGTTCACGAGGTTTCCCTGAATGGTGACCCCTGCCGGTCCAATATCCACGAATCCACCGGCTGCCTTGATGGTGAGTTGCAGGCCCGCCTCGATAATGACCTTCATTCCGGCCTTAATATGAATCTCCTGGCCGGCCTCCAAGGCATGGTTCATGCCCACCTTCTGCTGCAGATCCATGCCCGTCGTCAAGGACACGGTGCCATCGACCTTTTCATTCTGATCACCCTTGACAGTCAGGTGTTTGTCTCCCTTGACCTTTTCAAACTGGTCGTTTTTGACGATCAGATGCCGGTCATTGCCAATCCATTCCTTGCTGTCATTTTTGATTCTGACATCTTCGTCCTTTTCGCCATGGATGAAGATCTGCTCATCACCTTTTTTGTCTTCAAGTCTGATTTCGTTAAATCCACCACCACCCTTGCTGGAGTTGCTCTTAATGGTGGACTTGGTTTTTTCCGCAGGTAGGTCGTATGGCGGCTTGGATTGGCCATTGTAGACTCGGCCTGTGATGATGGGCTGGTCAGGGTCGCCTTCCAGAAATTCGATAATAACTTCCTGCCCAATGCGTGGGATGTACATGGCGCCCCACTGTTTGCCGGCCCAGACCTGGGCCACACGAATCCAGCATGAACTGTTTTCATCGGCCTTGCCATATCGATCCCAGTGGAACTGGACCTTTACACGTCCGTGTTGGTCTGTATAAATTTCTTCACCAGAGGGGCCCACGACCATGGCGGTCTGCGGGCCTGCAATGGTAGGTTTGGGCGTGGTACGTGGAGCCCGAAAAGGTTGTACTACGTCAATGGCGGTTAAATTACAGGAGTATTCACAGCCTGCAGTTGATCCGCGTGTGGAGTAAAAATCCCCGACGTCTATGTTGTATTGCGTGGATGTAATGAGATATTTTCGGTTCTGGTCGTCTCGGATATGGTCCGTGAGTGTAAAGGTGCAGCCCGGGCTAATGCCACGGGCATCGGACACGGCGGACATGACTTCGTATTGGGCCTGCAATTCCTCAATTCGCTTCCTGGCATAGGCCTCGCCATCACTCGTTTCTATGTATTCACCGGTATAGTCATAGATTTCATATTCGTTTTGTGTGTGTTGACGCTGCACCTTGGCCCTAACCTGGAGATCCTTTTTTGTATTCTCAAAATCAAAATCTTTGAGTGCATACAAGCAGGGTTGGAGTTGGGTCTGCACACTGAATTGGGTGATGTACTTCTTCTCATTTATACTTGAGGTGGGGGCATGATAGATGATTTCTTCGTAGTCCGGGTAAGGCTGATGTGCGCTGGCTGCATCGGCCATACTAAGAGAGTGTTTGCCATTTTCTTGTTTGAAAAAGTAGTAGATGCCTTCCTGCTCCATGAGACGACTGACAAAGTCGAAGTCGGTTTCGCGATACTGAACGCAATATTTCCGCACACGGTAATTGCTTGTGAGGCTGTCTTCCATATTTGTGAATCCCCGTTCACGGAAGACCTTTTTAATAATGTCAGGCACTGTCATATCCTGGAAGATTCGACAATCGGCTGTGCGTGTAAGGAACCATAACCATGGGACTAGTATGGCTTCATACCTCGCCAGGCGATCCTGACCGGGAATCTGTGTGAAGCGGCTCACGAAGCCATTGAAGTATCGCGTGTTGCCTTCGGACAACTCTAGACGGACTGTGACATTCTGGCCAATCATGTCGGTAAGGTTTATCTGGTGATCTTCAGAGGCAAGACCAAGCCTGTATTCAAAGGGCCTGCTGAGTTGCTCTGTCCCCTGCAAACTGCTTAGCAAGAGGGCATTCTCACCCAAAGGGGTGTATACTGCGAATTCTTTGTGTTGCTCTATGTTTGCCATGAGGTTATCTCATCTAACAGGCCATGATTTACCTAGTCGAATCGGTAGGTAAAGTCGTTGTCTTTACAGCCGACACTGACATGCTTGACTTTCTTGCCCTTCAATAGTCGATTCAGGAACTCGTGGCTAATTTCTGGTAGGAGGGTATGTGTCAGTATGGCGTCCACCATACGTGCGCCGCTCTCGACTTCAGTACATCGGGCAGCCACCAGGTCAACCACGGCATCGTCATAGACCAGGGGAATGTCCTGGTTCTGTTTGATCCGATGTTTGATCCGATCCAATTGTAGTCGGATGATGAGCCGCAGTATGTCATCACTAATGGGATAAAAGGGCGCCACGACCAGGCGTCCTAAAAGGGCCGCAGGGAATGTATCCAGGAGTGGCTTGCGAATAGCCTGGGCCAAACCCTCCGGTTCCGGGAATAATTCTGGGTCCTTGCACATGTCCATGATCAGATCGCTACCCACATTACTGGTTAGCAGGATGATCGTATTTTTGAAGTCAATGAATCGACCTTCAGCATCCTCCATGAATCCCTTGTCAAACACCTGGAAGAAAATTTCATGTACGTCAGGATGGGCCTTTTCCACCTCATCGAGCAATACCACACTGTAGGGGCGGCGACGGACCGCTTCGGTTAATACACCGCCCTCGCCATAGCCGACATAGCCAGGAGGTGAACCCTTCAGGGTAGAGACTGTGTGGGCTTCCTGGAACTCACTCATATTGATGGTGATAAGATGGTCTTCGCCGCCGAACAGGGCTTCTGCCAGGGCCAGAGCGGTTTCTGTTTTGCCTGTACCGCTGGGGCCAACCATGAGAAAGACACCCACCGGACGATTAGGATTGTCCAGTCCTGCCCGGGACGTACGAATTCGCTTGGTTATGGCATCCAGAGCATGCCTTTGGCCCAGAACACGCTTTTCAAGGTGATTAGCCAGATCGAGGATGGCCTGGATTTCATCCTTGACCATGCTGCCCACAGGGATGCCTGTCCAACTGGCCACCACGGACCCAATTGCCTTGGCATTCACACACGATAGTATAAGGGGTGTTTGACCCTGCATCTTGTCCAGTTGTTTTTGGAGTTTTCGGAGTTCCTTGAGGAGTTCGTTCCGATTGATTTCAGGAGATATTTCAGTTTTCTTCTTTTCAGGATCTTCTGATGGCGAGTCCGAGACCTGATCCAGGGTGCTGTCGTCTTTTGTCCGCAATTGGATCCGCATGTCCAAGATGGTTTCAATGAGCTTTTTTTCCTCTTGCCAACGCGATTCGAGTCGCACCAGTTCTTTGCCTACAGACTCAAGCTGGTTTTGGGTGCTCGATAGCCGTTGTTTGTGCTCTGCACCTACCGCGATCTCACGCTGAATAATATTTAATTCCGTTTCGAGGGCCTGGATACGACGGCGGCAATCCTCAACTTCAGGTGGTACGGCATGTTGGCTGATAGCCACACGAGCACAGGCCGTATCCAAAAGACTAACGGATTTATCCGGTAACTGGCGATCTGGAATGTACCGATGCGACAGCTTGACAGCCGCGTCCAGTGCTTCATCCAGAATTTGAACTTGATGGTGTTTTTCCAGATGGGAGGCCAGTGCTCTCATCATGAGCAGGGCTTTGTCTTCCGTAGGTTCCTCTACTTTGACGACCTGGAATCGCCGCGTTAATGCAGGGTCCTTTTCTATATGTTTCTTGTACTCTGCCCAGGTGGTGGCAGCCACTGTACGCAATGTGCCTCGTGCCAGAGCAGGTTTGAGGAGATTGGCCGCGTCTCCGGTGCCTGCGGCGCCGCCTGCACCGATCAGGGTATGTGCTTCATCGATAAAGAGAATAATAGGTTTCGGTGAGCTCTGAACCTCTTCAATGACCTGGCGAAGACGGTTTTCGAATTCGCCTTTCATGCTGGCTCCGGCCTGGAGTAATCCCACGTCCAGGGTCCTGAGGGAAACATCCTTTAGAGGGGGGGGCACATCACCACTGGCAATGCGCTGGGCAAATCCTTCTACGACTGCGGTTTTACCCACTCCCGCCTCCCCTGTTAAAATGGGGTTGTTTTGACGTCGTCGCATTAGAATGTCGATGATCTGCCTGATTTCGTCATCTCGTCCTATGATGGGGTCCATGTCACCAGTTCTGGCCTGTTCGGTCAGATCCACGGAGAATTTGGCCAATGCCTCCTGTTTTCCCATGGCAGCAGGTGCGACTTGGCCCGAGCCGTCGGCAGATGTCAGAGAGGTGTCAGAACCCATTGAGGAGCCATCCTGGGCAGTGAGGGAGTCTTCCGGTGACCCAGCAATGATCTTCGGGAAATGATTTGTGAGCTCATCCAGGCCTATTTTGACAAATTCAGAAGAGATGCGATTTAGGACACTTAAGAGGCTTGGTGTTTTGAGAATACCTACGATCAAGTGCCCTGAGCGGACACAGGATTCTCCGAATAGCAGGGTGCCGAATACCCAGCCACGTTCTACGGTTTCCTCAACATGAGGCGACAAGTCAGATATCGAGGTTGCTCCGCGGGGGAGCCTATCCAATTCTTCCATCATGTCCTTGGCCAACTTGGAGAGGTCGATTCCAGAATGACGCAGAATTCGGTGGATGTCGGAATCGTGTAGTTGTAGGATCTGATGGAGCCAATGGACCAACTCTACATACGGATTGCCTCGCAGCTTGCAAAAGACGGTTGCACTTTCGATGGCTTTGTAGCCTACACTATTGAGTTTTCCGAAGAGAGCTGCTCGATTGATATCTGCCACGTACGTATCCTTTCCCTGATATTGCATCTGTGAACTGAAAAGTGACTGGCTTGCCTCAATACTAAAAGCCATTCTCAGTAAATAAGGCTTGTGTGTCAACCATTTTCTGTATAACCGGGTGGCATAATATTGTACCGAAAATGCGCTGTTCTGGCGATCTAATACCATGTCAAATCTGATCAGGTGTACATTTCGGTGCGTCCTGGAGTAGCCCATAGTGGGTGTAGAGGCATTCTTGTCTGAATGTCGATTCGTTGGCGGCCTGGCACGATATAATTAGACAGGATCAAGCGGAAGCCAGTGGCTTGACCCGAAACAGTTTTTTTTCTGTTGGCGATAAAGAAACTTGACAGTTAACAACCAAACACCTAGACTTTGTTTATATTTCTGTGAGGAGAATTTCCATTAGGTGATCTGAAACAATGCAACGTGATCGTAGGAAGCAGTGTTTGGAGTTTAGCGTTGGAAGGATCATTTATGCTGATGGTGTGTACTTACTAGGGCTTGGGGATTCTATTTCATGGGGTTTGCTCAGCTGATTGCCTAGATTTGGGATAATTTGTTAGTAGTTTTCTGTGGTTAGCAGATGTGCGAACAGGGTGATGCCTAGCTTTTACAGTATGGTAATACTTGAGAGGAAGACATGAGTGTTTTTGACCTAGAAGACTTGCTTGCCGAGATTGATCCGAGTTCTCCTTGTGGGGAAGATGTCTCTTATGACACAGCTTTTCTGGAGCTCGAAAACCTGCTTCGGCCCAAGTCTGCCGGTTTTGTGGATACTGGCGAAGGTGAAACCGTTCAGGAACCCAATTGGCGGGACGTGGCAGAACAAAGCTATGATCTGCTGAGACGTTCCAAACATCTGGGGGTGGCCGTTTATTTTTTGCTGGGCCTGTTGAAAACAGAGGGTCTGCCCGGTTTGCGGGATGGCCTTTACGTGTTGCATGGGTTGCTGGAACATTTCTGGGACCATGTATTTCCTCAACTCGATCCGGGGGACAATTATGATCCCATGGAGCGATTAAATCTTCTTCTGTCCCTATCTCCGACATCCATCATTGAACAAGACCCTATTCAGTTGAGGCAGCGCCTTTTGAACGTGTCTCTCTGCGACTCGCGTCAAATGGGGCGTTTCAGTTTCAGGGATGTTCTGATCGCCAAGGGGGATGTTTCGCTTGGAGAGAATCTAGCCGTTGCGGATATCTCCGTCATTGACGCCGCATTCAGAGATACATCAGAGGATGAGCTTCTGGATAGATTTGAGGCTGCAAAAGGATCTGTTGAATTGGTAGACAAGATTGTTGATGTTTTCAGTTTGCGTGCGACCGGAGGACAGACGCCTGATTTGCATGGGTTGCAAAAGGATCTGAAAAAAATACTATTGTTTCTCAGTGAGTACCTTGAGAGGGAATCATTACCAGATGTCGCGTCTGGTGGCGATGTTTCAGAAGGCGGCCCATGTAGTAAATCTATACCTAGTGAAGTACAGACACGTGATGATGCGATAAAACAGCTAGACAACATCTGTAGATACTTCAATCGGCATGAACCTTCCAGTCCAGTGCCTTTGCTCTTGCGCAGAGCGCAGCGGCTTGTTTCCAAGAGTTTCCTTGAGATCATTCAAGATGTTTGTCCGGGTGCTGTGAGTGAAGTCGAGAGAATTAGCGGTGCCTTAGAGTCTGAAGCCTAAAGCGGGTAGCAGTATTCGTACTTGTGAATCGCATGATATTAGTTGTGTCATGCCATCATAACCTATAATGAAAAGGAGTTAACATGGCAAAGAAAAGTGGCCAAAAATTTATAGCTCGCAACCGGGCTCCACGTGTTCAGATTGAATATGATGTGGAGGTGTATGGTGCTGAAAAGACTGTGAACTTACCTTTTGTCATGGGCGTCATGGCCGATCTGTCCGGGAAACCCGAAGAAGGCCTTCCTGCTGTAGCGGATCGGGAATTCTCAGAGATTGATGTCGATAATTTTGATGACCGCCTCAAGGCTGCCAAGCCCAGAGTTGCTTTTCAAGTCCCCAATACACTCACCGGTGAAGGCAACATTAGTGTTGATTTGACCTTTGAAAGTATGGATGATTTTTCACCGGCAGCTGTGGCAAAGAAGGTTGATTCTCTCAGTAAACTGTTGCAGGCGCGTACGGAACTGTCGAATCTGTTGTCTTACATGGATGGCAAGAGTGGTGCAGAAGATCTGTTGGCCAAGGCCTTAAAAGATGAGACTTTGCTCAAGGCCTTAACAGCCGTGCCGAAACCTGGAAGTGAATCCACTGACTCTGCTAAGGAGGAATAGTTTTATGGCAAATGAGCATGAAAAAATGAAGGATGCCGAAGCCCAAGTTGATCCAATAGAAGCAAGTGAATTCGATGTCTTGTTGAAAAAGGAATTCAAGCCAAAGTCTGACCGACAGGAAGAGACGATTAAAGCGGCCATGAGAACTTTGGCTGAACAGGCACTTTCCGAGACGGCACTTGTGTCAGATGATTCAGTTAAATCAATTGAAGCCATGATTGCTACAATTGACAAGAATCTCTCTGATCAGATTAATCTGATCATGCATCACGAGGATTTCCAAAAGTTGGAAGGCACCTGGCGAGGCCTGCACCATCTGGTGAGCAATACTGAGACTGATGAAACGCTCAAAATCAGGGTGCTGAATCTCCCCAAGAATGACTTTGCCAAAAACATCAAAAAATATAAGGGTGCAGCTTGGGATCAAAGCCCAATTTTCAAAAAGACGTACGAGCAGGAATATGGGATGCCGGGTGGCGAACCCTTTGGGTGTCTGATTGGGGACTATTATTTTGATCATAGCCCGCAAAATGTGGAAATCCTCAATGGTATTGCGCAGGTTGCAGCGGCAGCTCATGCTCCCTTCCTGAGTGCAGCAGACCCCGGCTTGATGAATATGGAATCCTGGCAAGAGTTGGGTAATCCTAGAGATTTGGGCAAGGTTTTTCGTCCCGCCGATTATGCATCGTGGAGATCCCTTAGGGAGAGTGAGGATTCACGCTATATTGGCTTGACCTTACCTCGCTTTCTTGGACGCCTTCCCTATGGCGCAAAGACTGAACCTGTGGATGAATTCGATTTTGAGGAAGATACAGGGGCTGCAGATCACTCTAGGTACCTTTGGTCGAATGCAGCGTATGCGATGGGTGTTAACATTAACCGGTCTTTTAAAGAATATGGTTGGTGTGCCAGTATTCGGGGTACTGAGTCCGGCGGGATTGTAGAAGGGCTTCCTTGCCACACCTTCCCCACAGATGACGGTGGTGTGGATATGAAATGCCCTACAGAGATTGCTATTACAGACCGGCGAGAGAAGGAATTGGCAGATTTGGGTTTTCTGCCGTTATCTCACTATAAGAATACTGATTATGGCGTGTTTTTCGGTGCTCAGTCCCTGCAGAAACCAGCCGAGTATGATGATCCCAATGCGACAGCCAATGCTCAGCTTGCAGCAAGGCTACCGTATCTTTTTGCGACTTGTAGATTTGCTCACTATCTCAAGTGTATGGTCCGGGATAAGATTGGCTCATTTAAAGAGCGAGGTGATATGGAGAAGTGGCTTAACAACTGGATTGCCAACTATGTGACCCCGGACGACAATGCTGACGAAAAAACCAAAGCTCGTTTGCCCCTGAGAGAGGCGAGGGTTGTGGTTGAAGAAATTGAAGGTAATCCTGGGTATTACAGCGCCAAGTTCTGGCTTCGCCCGCATTATCAATTGGAGGGTCTGACTACTTCATTAAGATTGGTGAGCAAGCTTCCGTCCGCTGGTGGGGGCTAGTCTATCGCGCAAAACCCTTTTGTAGTCTTGAGTTGACTATTTAGTATGCCTGCGAGGAGATGGGCATATAATTGCAATACGGCGATGTTGCAACAGGTTGTTGTTTGAGAGCTTAATGTGGTCGCGCCGGGCCCACATGTGATTTTGGAAAGGAATAAGCTATGGCAGGTTACATCAAGTTTGAAGGCATTGATGGCGAGGCGCAGGACAAGGATCACAAAAACTGGAGTGATATTGTGTCCTTTTCACAAGGGATTTCACAGCCGGGCGGTAGTTCCACTGGTGCGACCCGACGGCGCGGCGATGTTGTGCTGGGAGATATCCTGTGCGCCAAGGAATTGGATAAATCATCTCCCAAGCTGGCCGAGGCTGTGTGCAAGGGAAAGATATTTCCCAAGGTAGAAATCAATCTAACAGCGTCAACAACGGATGCTGGACGCGTCACATACTATGTGTATGAATTGAAGAATGTGATGATCAATAGCTACAACATCAGTGGTAGCGGTCAGTCTGAAGATGTGCCTACAGAAGAGGTTTCCATGAATTTTGAGGAGATCAAAGTCACCTACACTGAGTGTGATTCCAAGGGTGGTTCAAAAGGCAAGATTGAGTATTCCTGGAAGGTTGAAGAGGGCGAGTCCTAAGATTCTTCGGTTGAATAGATGAATTGTTTCGTGTGCACAAAAAGGGATACAGACTGTTGTTTCCCTTTTTGTGCGTAGGTGTACATGGGATGTGCATTGCAGCCGCTGATTCTGTGTGATGGTTGATAAGCTCTGGAGTGACCAAATGACTGCCAAGGATTTTCTTAAAGAGGGCAAGGTAGACGATTGCTTAACACAGCTTAAAGCTGATATACGACGTCATCCGGCCGATGACAAGCTGAGGATCTTTTTGGCTCAGCTCCAGTGTGTCGTGGGGAATTGGGACAAGGCGATGGCACAATTGAAGGTGGCTTCTGAGATTGATGGAAAGAATCTATTGTTGACTCACTTTTATAGCCAGGTCATAAATTGTGAGTTGTTACGAAAGGAGATCTTTGCCGGAAAGCGTACACCACTGGTTTGCGGTGAGCCGCCCGCATGGCTTGGCTTAATGGTCGAATCCAACAATAGAGTGGCCCAGAAAGAGTATTCGGTCGCAGAAGAACTTCGTCACCAGGCTTTTGAGCAGGCACCGGCTATCCCGGGTTCAATAGATGGGCAGGCGTTTGAGTGGATTGCCGATGCTGATACACGGTTAGGGCCGGTTGTGGAGGCTATTATTGAAGGCAAGTATTATTGGGTACCACTTAATCAGGTCAAACAGATTCGTATTTCAGCACCCACGGATCTACGCGACCTTGTTTGGATTGAGGCTCATTTCAGCTGGGTCAATTGTGGCGAAGCAACTGGCCTGATACCTGCGCGTTACCCAGACTCTGAGAATAATCCGGATGATAACGTGAAACTCGCTAGAAAAACAGAGTGGGTTGAGCATCCCGGAGAGACGTTCCTGGGGCTCGGACAGCGCATGTTTGCAGCGGACACCGGGGAATTTTCATTACTTCAGATACGAGACATTACAATCAATCATGTCAGTGATGTTTCGAGTGAAACCGGGCATACAAATGGCTGAGCTAACCCCTCGTGATCGATTGCAGCCATGTCTCCTCGACCGACTTACAGATGATTATCCGAATGAGAAAACTGAAAGCCGACAGAGACGGGTTGTTTCTTTGCAGCAGTATAAGCGGGCAGTACTGCGTGATATCGAGATGTTGTTGAATACAAAGATGTTTCCCGCACATGATAGTATCTACGAGTTTGATAAAGCCGCAAGTTCTGTGTTAAATTATGGCGTGCTGGACATCTGCGGAAGGAGTCTGTCAGAAATTAAACGACAGAATTTTGAACGTTATGTGAAGCAAGCCTTGTTGGACTTTGAGCCACGTATCGATAAAAAGTCACTGTCCGTGCAGCTTCTAGTTCCAGATGACAAGATGGGTGTTCGGTCTGTTGCATTAGAAATCCAGGGCGAGTTGTGGGCACATCCATTACCGGATCGCCTCTATATTATGACCGAAGTGGACCTGGAAAACGGTCACTACAGTATGAAGGGCGAAATCGTTGGATAGGAAAATACTGGATCTATATAACCGTGAACTGGCTTATTTGCGATCTTTGGGTGCTGAATTTGCACAGGATTATCCCAAGATTGCCGGTCGTCTGGGGGGGCTAGATGATTTGCAGGCTTGCCCGGATCCATTTGTGGAGCGGCTTTTGGAGGGATTTGCGTTTCTCTCTGCTCGCGTGCAGTTAAAATTGGAAGGTGAATTTCCTCGTCTGACCCAGTCGTTGCTTGGGACTATCTATCCTCACTATCTGTCGCCGATGCCTTCTATGTGCATGGTGCAGTTTAAGCCTGACATGGCAGAACCGGCATTGTTGGATGGCTATGCTATTGAACGGCACGCTTCCATTGAAAGCATGCTCGGACGCACTGAACAGACTCGTTGCAAGTATCGCACTGGTCATGATGTGACTTTATGGCCGATTGAAATCAGTCAGGTCGATTACTATGTCAGGGAGTTGGCCTCACTTGGTGTACCTCTGACAGCAGATGTCAAGGCGGGCGTACGAATACGGATTAAATCTCCGGCGGGTGTGCCCTTAAACCAGATAGCCATGGATTCGCTCCCCGTACATTTGGTGGGGCCAGGTGAACAGCCAATGCATCTCTATGAGCAACTGTTTGCAGATGCAATTAGCGTGGTGGCACAACCCGTCGCTCAGCCCTGTCGATGGCGATGTTCCTTGGATAGGGCTTCTATTCAACCGATGGGTTTCTCAAACCAGCAAAGTCTGTTGCCTTATGACAGCCGTTCATTTCAGGGATACCGCTTACTCCAGGAGTATTTTGCGTTTCCGCAGAGATTCATGTTTGTCGAATTTACAGGCTTGCATCAGGCCCTTCAACGCTGCGACGACAATCAGATAGATCTGATCATTTTGTTGGGAAAAGCCAATCTGGAGCTTGAAAACAATTTAGGTCGCGATAATCTCAAGCTGTTTTGTTCTCCTGCCATCAACCTTTTTCCAAAAACGCTAGACCGAATTCTTGTCTCCAATAGGGTCTCGGAGTTTCATGTGGTGCCTGACAGAACTAAACCAATGGATTTTGAAGTCTACCGCATCTCTGAGGTTCTGAGCTACGGAGAGCGGTCTGATGAAGTGCAAGAATTTCTTCCATTCTATTCGTTCAAGCATGATGATAAGAAGGCTACTGGGCACTATACGATACAAAGAACACCCAGGTCAAAAGATCGAGGAAAGAGTCGATCCAGCAGTTATAGGGGTAGTGAAGTCTATCTCTCACTGGTGGACAGCAGAGCGATTCCCCATGGCGTTGACATCAAGCAGTTGGGTGTTAAGGCGCTTTGCACGAACCGAGATTTGCCGCTTTCCATGCCTACCGGTATGGGGCACTCTGATTTTACGCTTGAACGAACGGCGCCCTGTACCTCATTACGCTGCCTGGGGACGCCTACATCGCCCCAGCAGTCTCATGCTGAAGGCCCTTTGGCTTGGCGTGCCATTAATCATTTATCATTAAACTATCATTCTCTTACAGACAGTATTCATGATGGACAAGGCGCGGCAGCACTACGCGATATACTCAAACTCTACTGTGGTCCAGGCAATGCCAATTATCAGCAGATTGAAGGAGTGAAATCAATATCATGTCGGCCGATTGTGAGACGACTGACTACGTCACAGTCTATCGCTTTTATCCGTGGAATAGAAATCACGGTCACACTGGATGAAGCCTCATTTGTTGGCACAGGGGCTTTCCTATTGGGGGTCGTACTCGAACGTTTTTTTGCCAAGTATGTTTCCATAAACTCATTTACGGAAACCGTTATCCGGACTAGCAAACGTGGAGAGGTGATACGATGGCCGCACAGGAATGGGATGCGATCAACAATATAGTACAGCATCTAGCCGAATACCCGTTTGAGTTTGACTTTTTTCAGGCGGTTCGATGGTTGGAGTGCATCAATCCGGAGCATCCTCGAGTAGGATGCTCAACCCATTGCAGAGATGACATTGTCCGGTTTGGTCAGAATATCTCTCTGGGATTTGCTCCTTCTGCCCTACATGCCTACACCAAAGCGACTAGTGAGCGACCTGGCAGGATGTTGGTCAATTTTCTGGGACTTCTTGGTGTCAACGGCCCCATGCCGGCACCAGTGACAGAATACGTTTATGACAGAATCCATCACGAAGGTGATGAAACATTGGCCCGTTTCCTGGATATTTTTAACCACAGAATGCTAAGTCTGTTTTATAAGGCATGGGCCTGCAACCAGCAAACGGTGAGTTCTGACCGAAAAAACCAGGATGCCTTTGCTCGATACTTTGGAAGCCTGTTTGGTATGGGGACTGAGGCATTTCATCAGAGGGATGTTTTACCTGACGATGCCAAACTCTACTATTGTGGACGTCTTAGCAATCAGGTCAAGAATGCAGAGGGCCTGCAGAGCATTCTCCAGGATTATTTCAGCGTACCAGTCGCCATTCAGGAATTTGTTGTGGAGTGGGTAACACTACCTGATGAATATTGCTGCAGTTTGGGAAGGTCACCCGATAATGGAACCCTAGGATCGACACTGATTGTTGGATCGCGTTTTGCGGAATGCCAACAAAAATTTAGAATTGAGTTTGGTCCCATGGGTTTGTCTAATTACCAACGCATGTTGCCAGGCCATAGTAGTCTTGAGCATCTTGTCGCCTGGGTTAGACAGTACTGTGGAGATGAATTGGGCTGGGAGCTCAAACTCATACTGAGATGTGACGAGATTCCTCAAACTTGTCTGGGGCAACTCGGGCAACTGGGGTGGAACACATGGATTGGGAGCGAAGAATTTAAGAGGGACGCTGATAATGTGATTTTACGAAATCTTTCACAATAGATGTTTTAATGGGGCAATGCCCAAACTACTGTTGACATAACAAAAGACCTGGAGATAATAAAATATTGGTCACATGATGTTGTGTGTTTTCTGGGAGAAATTTACTGTCGTGGGAATAAACGAGCAAAATAGCATAGAAGAATGTGTGAGCAAGACAGCGAGACGTCTTCGTCTTATTCAAGTTGATTTTGCTGACGAAAACGAACAGTCACGGGTTGAGTACCTGCGTGAAGAAATCGATCGTAGCCTAAAAACGCTTATGCCTGAACAAAAGAAGGTGTTTCTCAAAAGGCTGCTGGCGATTTTTCCTGTATGCCAGCAGGGGGCTGTGGCTACTCCCTCAACAGCCCATGTTGATGGAGACCAGGTCCGAGATCCAGACTTTGTCGTTTGCTGCCTTGAAGAGATGCTGCCTTCGCTGACTGAGGATCAAAAGCGCCTTTTAACCCGGCGTTTGGACGATCTGGGGCTTGCGCCCAAAGCAAAACAGGGAGGTGCCTGCGAATTTGGCCAGGTGCTAAAAGACCAGCTTCACCTTGGGGGCGAATCTGACATCAAGTCGGAGCAGGTCGCATCGCTGGAAAAGTTATCAACCCTTTTTATGCTGAAACTGGGACCCTTGGCTTGGAAGGCATGGCGGAAACTGTCTCCTCGCTCCAGCATTCGGTCGTCAGGCAACTTTAAGTCCCTGGTTGGGCGTTTTGTGCGTGGTGATACCAACGCCTCTGAACAAGCTGTTGAAGAGGAATTACTGAAACTGCAAAGATTGATTGCCGGTATGATGGCCGCAGTTGACCAAGTCAGTAAGAGGTTTGCTGAAGGCCACTTGGATAATTTTTCCCCCAAGGAGATCGTCGACAAGGTTCAAAAGGAGCGGGGCAGTGCTTTTGTCAGTCACGAGGTCAAGTGTTGGCGCAAGTATTCCGAATTGGCTGATGTCTACATGACTGAGAATTCAATAACCCTAAAGTTGAGAGAATATATTGCTGACTATGTTGAGTCTGCGGTCTCACTAAATCAGTGAAGTTGAAACAGGTTTACGACTATGACCATTCAAAATGAAATCCATTGGGCTGAGGGACTCTTCCTTCAGCCACAACATCTTCAATATATGCAGAGGCATTTCTTTGAAAAACTCAACAGAGAGCACCGCATGGCCTGGCGATACCCCTATGGTGTGATTGAGGCCAAGGTGTCGGACGACCAACTGGAAAACATGCGTGTCTCCTTTGATCGGCTGCAGGCCGTGATGCCCAGTGGTGTCGAGGTTAATGTTCCAGGCAATGCAAAGCTGCCCTCCTTAGACATTAAAGAAGCATTTGCTGCAAGCAGTACTGGATTGACTGTGAGCCTGGGCATTCCTCGGTGGTCATCTTCCAGCGGTAATGTAATAGAGAAGGGATCGGAGCAAGACTGGCGTGCAAAGCGATTATATCAGGTGACTGAGATAGAGAGGGTGGATGAAAATACAGGGAGTAATCCGCAACCCATCCTCGTTCGTTCCATTAATGCAAGACTTTTGCTTGACAGTGATGATCGTTCCGACCTGGAGGTCTTGCCGTTGTTAAGAATTGTTCATGCCACAGGAGAGGATGTCGGGTTCCCACGACGTGATCCTCAATACATTCCGCCTTGTTTGTTCATTAGCGGTTCACCTTCGCTGGCTGAACTAGTTCGAGATATGACCAATCAAGTGGCTGCCAGTCGAAGTGAATTGGCCATCCAGATTAACAGGGGTGGATTCAGCGTTGATGCCATGCGAGGTGTTCAATTTGAACAGATGCTTCGACTTGGTATTCTTAACCGATTTAGCACCCGGCTTGACGCCCTGACGCAGGTTCCTACGGGTGTTACCCCGTTCGAGATGTTTTTGGAACTTGGACAGTTGCTGGCTGAACTTGCCTCGCTCCATCCGGAGCAAGATCAGTTTGCGACTCATCGCTATGAACATGATGATCCAGCAATGGGATTCAAGGTCTTATGCGACGGGATTCGAGGATTGCTCAAGGGGGTGGTACAGGCACGCTATTTAAAAGTCCCCTTTACGCGAATTGCCGAGTCAAATGTTCTATTGGCATCACTCTCTGATGAGGCTCTTTCGCAGGCCAACCAGTATTTTCTTGCCATCAAGACAAAACAAGATCCTTCGGGTTTGGCACAATTGGTTTTGGATCGTGACCGATTCAAACTGATGCCCCAAAGTATGGTGGACAAAAGGGTGCGTGGCATTCAACTGGCCCAGGAATTGTATCCCCCTGTGGAACTACCCGCACAGATCGGTCTTCACTATTTCCGGATCGTGCGTGCTGAAAGCACTCGTTTATGGGCAAGCGTGGAACAAGACAAGTTACTTGCCGCACGATGGCCGGAGCTTGATACGTCTGATTGTGAACTGACTCTATACATGACACTTCCGAGTACGGAGGCCTAAGATTATGACACTGGTTGAACTATGTGAACCCCTTTTACAGTACATTGCTCGACTTGGTCGTCTGGCCAGAATTGGACGGGCTGTAGAGATGATGCAGGTACGTTCCGATATCAATAGGTTGTTGGCGGAGATGAGGAACAAGGCTGCATCCACTGGGGAACTCATCGAGCAATATGACAAAATTGAGCTGCCTCTAATTTTTTTCATAGACTTCATGGTCAAAGAGAGCCAGCTAAGTTTTTCTGATGACTGGATTGAGATTGGACGAGAAAGAAACGAATTGGCAGGGGACGAGAAGTTTTTTGATCTGTTGGATGAAACCCTAGCCGACCCTACCGAGGCTGCAACACAAAGATTGGTGGTCTTTTACACCTGTCTTGGGCTTGGCTTCTCTGGCATGTATGCTGGTCAACCACAAAGTGTACAGAAGTTTATGTCGCGAATAACCGCCCGTATTTCAAGCATGATGGATGCTGACGAGAAAACTCTCCTGTGTGCCGAAGCCTATGAGAATGTGGATTCCAGGGATTTTGTTGAGCCTACCGGCGGTAAGTTGGTTGGCATTGGCATGGCTCTAGTTGGTGCTCTCGTTGTCTTCAGTGTGGCTTACATCTACTATTTTGTAAGTGCCTCTTCTGGTGTTGACAAGGCGTTAAAGACAATCAGTGGATATCAGGCAACGTCGTCGTTAACGGGTGAGCTATCGCAAGAGAATGACAATTAAGCTGGAGAGTGACTAGAACTATGAATCGGGAAATTACAGCCTTCACAAATCTCCCCATGCCTCTTAAGGTTGGTATGCTTGTTATTGCAGGGGGGAGTCCTCTCGCTATTTTGGCGGCCATTTTTAGGGACAAGCCTACTATTCTTTGGATTGTGTTTGGGGGGCTGGCAATCGTTGCTGGACTCATTCTGATCTACTTTCGCCTGGCAAAGTGGCGAAAAAAACGCAAGGCTACCCCCATGGAGCGAGAGCTCGCGATGGGCAGTTCCTCAGGCACGCCCCAAGGAGTCAGTGATCCAGCCAAGGTAGTGCAGCTGCGTGATTTGCAAGATAAATTTAAAGAGGGCGTCGAAGAATTTAATAAGGTGGGCAAAAGTCTGTACAGCTTGCCATGGTATATGATCGTGGGGGAACCCGGATCAGGAAAAACCAAAGCCATTGCCAATTCCAGAATTGGCTTTCCAAAACATTTAACAGATCAGTTGCAGGGGACAGGCGGCACTATCAATATGCATTGGTGGTTTACTGATCATGCCGTAATCCTGGATACCGCAGGTCGGTTGATGTTTGAGGAAGTTGAAAGCGGGGGTTCAAAGGAATGGAAGGAATTCTTAAACCTGCTCAAAAGAGGTCGACCTCGCTGTCCAATAAATGGCGTGTTATTGGTGATTCCTGCAGATAGTTTGATTAAAGATACAGCAGATGAAATCGAACAGAAAGCATCCAAGATTGCACGCCAATTTGATGTGATCCAGCGTACTTTGGATGTGCGGTTTCCTGTGTTTGTGGTGATTACAAAAAGTGACTTGATTAGTGGCTTTCGCGAGTTCTTTGCTGATCTCCAGGATCCTCAGCTTCAGGATCAGATATTGGGTTGGTCAAATCCAGAAAGCTTGGATACCCCCTTTAGTTCCAGCTTTGTTGAAAAACACCGCGTTGCCATCGAAGCTTCTCTTTTTCGTCGGAGGTTGATGCTCCTACGTGATCTGGTGGCAGAAAGGGCTAGGGATGAAACATCCAGCACTCCAGAAGATCTGTATGCATTTCCTCGCAGTCTGGATAATATTGCACCACGCATGACTCGATACTTGGAATTAATTTTTAGTGTTGGCAGCCAGTGGACATGCAAACCTTTGTTTTTCCGTGGTATATATTTTACATCCGCCATGGAAGAGGGACTCGTTTTGGATGAGGATCTTGCCGAAGCATTGGGAGTCTCCGTAGAATCTCTACCGGGTGATGATTCATCGAATCAGAGGGCCTGTTTTCTGAGAGACTTTTTTATGAAGAAGGTCTTTCCCGAACAGGGGCTCGTGACGGCTGCCACCAGTGCCAAGAAGCAACACCAGCGTAGAAAAGCGGGCGTCATGCTCTCTGCTATATTCAGCATTGTCCTACTGCTGTGCTTTGTTTATTACTCGCACTATACACTCGAACATAATATTGGACGTATTTATCCATATTTTGCCAACCTTTCGACCTATACTGAGAATGGTAAACCCAGCCCTACAGCCGCCAAGAAAGCGATTAGCGTTATTGACGAGGATTACCAGTACCGTGGGAAGTTCAAAATTGAAAGCCGGGAGGAACCCAATGGTATGCCATCTCTGCCAAAAAAACTTACAAGAGCCAATGTGCATGCACGTCTCAATCAGGCAGTAAATCAGTACCTAGAAGAAGACGTTCCATTGATTTATCGACCCGCTATTTGGTTTAGTTCTGTGGGCGGTTTGGGGTTTACGCCTGATGAATTGAGGAAGGCTCAAGCGACACTGTACGAAGTGGGCGTTATTAAGCCGTTCGTAGAGGCAGCTCAAGGTATGATGAGCAATAAAAAGGGCGGCAAATGGACAAGAACGGATCCCAACACGCTGGTCTTGCATCAGTTAATTCAAGTTTATGCCCAAAAGCATCTTGACGATAGCGGGGACTATTCTGCAACCCATTTCTTCGATTCTTTCTCTGAATTAGTTTTGTTAGAAAAACAGAAAGATCTGTATGGGCAAGACAAAAAACTCCTTCATGCACCTATAAGAGAAATCTATGACCCCAATGTCTGGCCGCCTGTTCATCTATTTGAAAGGCAGGGCATGGAGACAGCTATTACACAGGGCATTGAGTGTTTTAATCAATTCTGGACTGATCCGGACAATGCCAGTAACCAAGATAGTACACGTATTGCATTTATAAAGGACCTCGAAGAGGTGCTTAAGACATATGGAAAAACAGAATCGCGTCTCCTGGAACTTGAAAAAGAAGGTCTCGACCTCCTCAATAATGAATCACGAACCCTCATACAAATAAATGATTATATCAGCAGATGGACAGAAGGGTTCTCGGCTCTTGGTACTGTGCGATTGGAGGTTAAATCGTGTATTGAAAACGCCTCTGAAGAGGTGACAACCCTGAAGCAGATGTGGGATCAAGCTGCGGCTACAGCATCAAGTGGCATCAAGGGAAACTATGCACCTCTACTTGATTCGCTTCACGATGTAAATGAAGGCCCCTTCCTTGGTGGTATTCGAAGCCAGCTGCTGACGGCCCAGACAGGTTTTGAAGTTCAGCTTAGTGCGTATGGGTCTTCCGCCGAGTTCAAGCAGCTAGACAGCAAACTGCTCACCGATGTCAATGGTGTTCGTATATTTGAAGACCGTTTTGAAATGTATTCAAAGACGAATGCGTATTTGGAGCCTAGGCACGAGGATGCCACATTCATGTCATTTAATAGAATCATTGAAGAGGTTAACAAGGCCTATACGTCCGTGCACAACCAATTGAATGATAGGTATTTTTCAGGGCAAAACGATCCGAATGTGCCCAATGGTTTGAATGTCTGTAATCATATGATTGCATTGGCGTGGCAAAGGGACCAGTATCGCATATTAAAGACTGCACTTGACGACGCTCCCAAGAAGATAGGTCAACTTAGAACCTTGGTTGAGAAAAGCAATGTGGATCTGACCCATTGGGATATTATCCCGAGAGAGATCCAAAATGCAGGTTATAGCCTTCACATGACTGGAAAACTGCTGGATACCTGGAGCCATCTTGGAGATGCTCTGAAAGCTAATACCTTGAAGGAAACAAATAACCTCAAGACGCAGTATCAGACAATCGATTCCATTTATACCAGTTATCGGGAGCAATGCCTTGGATACTGGGTCGACACAGTACCCAAGGCGTTAATTACGCCACTGGATGATGTCAATATCCAGATCAAAAAACTACTGAGCTTGAAAGACGCGATAGTCAACTTTGGCCATGCAGAGGAGGCACTTCTATTACTACAGACTAATCAGTTGGCCGATAATAAAAACAGTACCCTTGGACAGAATCTTGATTATACTTCGAGATGGACAGAAAAGTATTTGGATGTCAATGATGCAAGAATGCATGTCCGCAAGTGCGTAGAGCAGGTAGGCGATGTCGCCACACTATCACAGTCGTGGAATCAAGCTGTGGATTCGGCTTCCAATAAAATCAAGACAAGCCACGAATCATTGTTGACACCACTTCATGACGTCAATGAAGACTCTTTTTTGGGTGAGGTTCGACAGAAACTTTCTGTGAGTCAGCAAAACTTCATCACCCAACTTAATATAGAGGAAGTTTTGAATGAGTTTGGCAAATTGGACGAAAACCACTTTCGAGAATTCGAAGGTAATCGTTTGTTTAGGGCTCGTTCTGAGATGTATGCACAGACACACGCTTATCTGATGCGTGATCCGAATGTTTTGAAAATGATGTCATTCGCAAGAACGCTCGAAGAGCATAGTGAGGCCCTGCGATCAACACGTGATAAGGTGAAAAGACATCATGCTTCGAGACGCCAGGATCATAACATGGACAAAGCCTTGGAACTCTGTAAATCGACACTGACACTGGCACAGAAGACACATCTATATCACATCGTGGAAGAAGCCATTGCTGTGGCGCCAACGACTGTTGAAAAATTTGAAGCATTGGTCAGTGATGAAGAGGGTACTGAGCCTCAGTGGGATTGGGGAACAATACCCAATGATATTCGTGACTCCCAATATAATCCTCTTCATGCACGAAACCTCCTGGATAACTGCCAGGCCCTTGGAGACGAGTTGGCGAGAGGTGAATTGCCAGAAATGAACAACTTCAAGGCGACCTATGATGAGGTCCATGGTGCGTGTGCCACATATCGTAAGAAATACCTTACCTACTGGGTGGACGATGTCCCCGGACAGTTCATTCCGCTGAGTGTGAAAGAACATGTTAAGATATTTCAATCCAAGCTTACTAACAGAGTCATCTCCGAAAATCTGGAGGGTTTCGGTAAGTCTGTTGAGCGGGCACTTGACCAGTTTATCGGTAAAAACATATCTAGTACCAGCAATGCCAAGGTCACTACTTTTCGAGCGAGTCTGGAGCTACTTCGAAACCCGACAAGCAAGGAGGAATCTTATGTGACAAGTTTTCTTAAAAACTGGCGGAGATTGAGGGGAAATTTGGAAACCGCTCACCTGACATTGTTGGATTTAGAGCCTGTAGACTTTCGGAGCGATTACATGTTCTACGATGAATATGAATCTAATGCAGATTTTGTCAAGGCCTATTGGGTGGAGCTAACCAATTCCCTTTTTGACGAAATCCAAGTCAACGTCCAGACCAATAGCAGAGATGCGTTTGAAATTTTGAAAAAGTATGGCAGGCGGTTTCCCCTTGAGCGGTTTGTTGAGAACAGAACCCAAGCAGATCTGACGCTTAAGGACCTCTCTCTTGTGCGAGACCAAGTGAGCAAGGTACAGCCACAGAAGCAGTTTGGCAATCGCACCATCGGAGGCGGTGCACTTACAAACATCCGGGGATTGGATGCTCGCCTTGCCCAACTGAAAGGAGTATCCCTTTCAGAGGAGGACAACGAGTGGTTTAGCCGGATTCGCCAGGTTCTGAAATGTCTTCCTTCAGAAGCCGACCAAAATTATTTCGCCAGAGTCACTATTTTGAGCTACGGTGAACAGGTGCAACTCGCCAAAGCAAAAGAAGAGGTTCTTTTACTGGAGTACTACAGGTCCTGCAAATTGATCCAGGGTAACGGACAGAGTGATTGGTATCGAACAGATATTGCAACAGATACTACTCTGGACTTTCGTATCCAATATCCCAGTTTTCCCGATTCCAATTCTTTACTACCGGTTTTGTTTTTTGAGTCTCGCACCGTCAACCAAGGCGATAAAGTAGACTTGGGGCAAAGCGCAGGCAAAAAAACATTTAGAGTAGACTGCACTTCAAAAGGGTGGGAGTGCCTGGAACTTTGGCACAAGTTTCATGATCGGAGCAATCGAAGAAAGAATTGTCTTAAATTTAAAAAGGTTGATGAGGAAACCAAAAAAGTGTCTGTATTCTATATGCTTCTCCAGTTTTATCGTGACTATGAATGTACTGATTTGATTGAAGATTTCCCTGAGCCCGATGCATGGCCTTCGCTCAGAAATTAGGAGATGTCCAAAAAGTGATTTCTCCTTTAACCAGGTTAATTCAGAAAAACTAAACAGTGGTGACTCTTTTAAACAAAATAATTCAGAGTATCCATGCCAGGAATCCCAAAGGTTCGACCGAAAGTGTTTTTTTTGCAGCCTTTGGAAAACACCCAGGATGGGATGACCATGTCGATGATATGGGTCTTGAGACGGATGTGCTTGTTAAAGTCAAACGTCTACTCTATATTCAGGGCATTGGCCGAAATATTGATGCAGGAAACTGGGACAAGCTTGGGCAGGGAAAAAAGACCGAAGGCTTTGCACATACATTTGTGTGGTCTCTTGATCAGGACATTGTCGTAGGGCGTTTATGGAAATCTCAGGACGGCAAGAATCGGTCAAGCTATCCCATGATTGTCTGCGCCCATTGCAGTGAACTCCCTTTGTGGTGGGTGATTAACACGATTCTCCCTCGATTGGAGGGGATTGAAGCATCTTGCCGAGCAACCTCTTCAGCCATAGATGTGCAAAAGATTATTAAAGAGGCTCAAGACGAATTTCGGCAACTAGCGCAGCAGCGCGAGCCACTCTCTCAAAAATCGTCGTCTGGTTCATCCAGTTTAGCCAAATTGGCTCAGTTGCCTGAGATGGGGCTTGATCGTGAAGGCCTTTATCGAGTTCTCTACTATCTCGAGGGTGAGGTGGCCCTGGGAGATCGTAAGCCCAATAAGGGTCAGCCACTTCAGCCAATATTAGTTAGAGTGGACAATCATACATCCCCCATCACAGAACATGCCTGTTTATGGATAGATTTCCTTCTCACAAAACTAGGGCCTAAGATACCCATCCTTGCGATAGTGCCTTCGAAATATCCCTGGATAGATCTTATTCTAGGCGAACCCACAGACAGCCAGCTATTCTGCCTGCGTGCGCTGGATATTCCAGTGAGAACCAGCATTCCCTACAGTATAGATTCAGAGTTTATTCAAGGTGTGGACAGGATGCTTGACAATGCTATAGAAGGTTCAGGGCTTGCTGAAAGTTGACTATTACTTGATCAACACAGCGGATGTACGTTTTGTGAAAGTCAATTTCCATGAACCCTTATTAGTGAGTGTCCCTTAAAACCCCCCTCCCTTAAAACCCCCGTAGGACAGGATGTGTTTTGTGTTTCATGGGCGTTACAAGGCTTTGCTTGTGGAGGATGATGGTTGTGGCTTGTGGGTCACCTGAAACCGACAGCGGCAGGTATGCGACTTTATCACAAATATCTTGGTCTATTCATTGAGACTGATCCTCAGAAATTAAGGCACCTTCATTTTGCTTTGTGTCGAGGGTGGTATATAGGCACTGTGTCA
>Ga0307990_1000496_pt1 | contig 34857 bp, 21 predicted proteins | sample EllFjometagen129_FD_203168 | JGI IMG/M metagenome (GOLD analysis project Ga0307990, IMG submission 203168) | Marine microbial communities from Ellis Fjord, Antarctic Ocean - #129 | ecosystem: Environmental > Aquatic > Marine > Unclassified | place: Southern Ocean | collected 2014-10-08
CATTAAGACGATGATGAAACGTTTGATGCGTTTATGAGTTTTCTCTTTCATGGGGACCCTCCTTGGCGAAGCCATGTGTTTAACTGGTTGACGTGAGAGTAAGATCGGTTTGGATTGACTTTGACACTACACAATGCGATGGGCGATACATTGGGCAGACCAAACTCCATGGTGAGATCGGCTTCATGTTGTTGCGATGTTTGAATGGTCACCCAATTTGGAGAGGTTTCGTTTAATACATATCCAGCGGAATGAATCGCCAGGATTCCAAGCCATATGGCAGCCAGCCCAGACAAATAAGATCCCAATGCGCCGAGTTGATGTTGAGCAGGTGATTGAGACCAATGTGTCTTTGCCAAATTGAGTACAGATTCTTTGAGTTCGACAGAGGGACACGCTATATGAAATTGTCTGGCAAAAGTTTCTGTGTGTTTATTTGATGGTTGCTTGTTCATATTTGATCCTCCAGCCACGTTTTTAACTTGGCCAGACCGTAACGATACTGACTGGCCACGGTATTTTGTGAAAGCCCAAGCATGCAGCTGATCTCCAAAAATGTGCGTTCACGGTATAATTTCAACACAAGCACGGTTCGCTGTTTTTCCGGCAGTGAATTCAAGGCCCAGACCATCTGATCAGGAAGATCAAAGTTCTGCTCTGAAGTTTTTGCCACAAGCCAGTCCGTGCCCTGATTTTGTCTTGCACGATTTAGACGTTTTTTTAGCAGGGTTCTGGCTTGGTTTCTGGCCATCTGAAACAGATATGCCTTCAGGTTTTTTGCCTGACAAAGTCGGTCGCGTTTCTGAACCAGTTTCATAAATACCTGTTGCAGGCAGTCTTCCGCATCCGGGCGAGACCCCAGAAAGCTCAACAAAAAGGCAAATAGATCGTCTGCATAGTCATCCCATAGCCATTCCAAAGCCACAGGATCACCTGAAGCCACTGCCGTTTGAATCGCCTTGTCTCTTGTTGTTTTATCCAAGCCTTGAATCCATAGGATTTAACCGGTTCATAACTATAGACTATGCCGCACCCCCGGATTTGTCTATATTTTCGAAAAAAAAGCAAATGGTCACATAACTGTCAGTTATGTTTTCTGTGAGAATTAAGAACAGGATCTGTTATAATAAAACCTCTTTCTAAAATCACAATATAAAGGAGGGATCTCTAAATGCCTCGAATGTTGTTTGGAGACATAAAGATACTTCAGATTGTTGTATTTGTGCTGCTTGTGCCGAGTGTGCAGGCTTCGCACCCTTATGACGACCCCAATCAGGCGGTTGAGGTTCAGTTGGGGGAAGTCTTTTCAGGGTCAAGCCGCGAGGCTACGGGCGAGGCCTTGAGTCATTGTGGGGTCAGAGATATTCGTGATGTGTGGCACTGTTACACGGCTGCAAATGACGGTTTGGTCAAAATTGAAATAGTCAGCAATACCTTTGATTCGATTCTCAGTGTATTTGATCCCTGTAGTATGGTAGAGCTGGCGTGCAATGACATGGCCTGCTATTCGGGTCCCCCACAGGTCATGATGCAGGTGATTGCTGGCACAAAATTGTTGATTCGCGTGGCAGGGTATGCGAGGACCAGTGGGAATTATGAATTGTTGGTCTCTCGTGTGATGCCCGATGCCCTAACGTCGCCCTTGCTTCCTTTTCCTGCTGACCAGGCAGAGTACATTGGGACGAATACGGTGCTTCGCTGGGATGGCGTGATTCCAAAGCCTAACCGCGTGCGGAGAATGGCTGTTTCTGATGCCAAGGCCGGGGTTGCACGGGCTGGTATGATACCCATGACGATTTATGGCCAGGATGATCGTGAGGACGAATACGAAGTCGAGGATGCCAACCGCTTGGCAGCGGGTCAGGCCGTGGGCATGATTATGTATCCGGAAAACATATTGGACAATGGCGATGGTACAGTGACTCTCTTCAGCGGGACGTTGGGTGAGGAGCATGCTCTTTTAACAGGACGGATACTCTGCCCGGAAGAGCGTTTTCGTGAGCAGCCTGCGCCGGGATCAGCCACTGGCTTTTTGGTGGCACCTCAGATCCTGGCCACAGCGGGACATGTGGTGGCCTGTGCCAGTACATTTGGCCTGGATGAAGTGGTTGTGTTTGATTTTGTGATGGCAGATTCGAATACACCGGCGATTGTGGTCAAAGCGGAAAACATCTATGCCATGGAGAAGGTGTTGGCGTATGGTGATGGTTTTCCGGACTGGGCCCTGATTCAATTGGACCGGGCTGTGACAGATCGTCAGCCTTTGTATTTGCGCAGGCAGGGGCGATTGTCAGATGATGTGAATGATCTTCTGGTGATTGGCCATCCTCTGGGTTTGCCACGTAAATATAGTGGGCATGGCCAGGTGCTTGGTAATGATGAGCCTGCTTTCTTTGAAACGGACCTGGACGTTAACGGTGGCAGTTCCGGGTCGCCTGTGCTGGACCCGAATACGCTGGAGGTAGAAGGTATCTTGTTCGCGGGGAATGAGGACTTTGTGCCCAGTGAGGCCTATGGAGGGCTCTGTGATTGTTCACTGATCTGCTCGGATGAACAGGGCAATTGCGATGGTTGGGAGTGGGTGACACGATCTACGTTCTTTAGCCGTATTGTGCCAGTCTATGATGTGGCCTTGGGTAAAGATTCAAACGTATTAATGCCTGTGGCCACCAATCAGAATGTTCCGATACTTGTGCCCGAGGGCCTCGAAGCCAACACGACCTATTTTTGGCAGGTCCAAGCCCACACTGTAGAGGGCACTGTCATTAGCCCAGTTTGGTCCTTCACGACGATCGGGGAATAAAAAAGGCTTGTCCCGAAAGACAAGCCTCACCTAAAAATAAATCACGAATAACCCACAACGATTCTCTACGCAATCTTCCCTTGAAACTTGGCCTGTGCTTTGAAGTTCTTCAGGGAAACCGTGTCGCAGAGTTGTTCGGGTGTTAGATTCTTTTGACGGTCTGAAATGGCCTGGGCATAGACATACGCATAACGAGCTTCCATGGCCTTGGCTGTCACTTTAATACTGCTGAGATACGCCTGAAGTTTCATGTTTTGCCAGCGTGTGTCACCTTCCTCATGATGAGCGTAGTATAATTCTGAGAGTATGCTCAGTTTGTCAAAAATGTCCTTGGGGGCAATTTCGAAGAACTCTTTGTTGTTGATATAGGGACCAATGAGCATGCCGCTCTTGTTGTCTTCCAGATACTCAGGAGGTCCACCGCTGTACATGGCAATATTAAGGTTGCCGTTGCGAGCCGTTCGCTGATCGCTTGTACCGCACGCTTCCTTATTCGGTTGTGGACAGTTGACGCAGATGTCGGCGCCAATGGCTTGGTATCTCAGCAGGTGGGTGTCACATCCGGGTACAAACACGAAACGTCCTTTGAGATTGGGATATTCCATCCATTCGAGAAATTCCTCGACCCAATATTCTTCATGGGCATTTTGTGGGGCAATGCCGCCAATCACGATCTGCATACCAAGGCCTGGCATCGTGCCCCACTGGGTCTCTATGGTTTGGTCACGATCTGCACAGATCATATGTACAATGTCTTTAAGAATTGGGTACTGACTCTTGTATTCCACCATACGACGTACGAGCCAGAGGGTTGGTTTGTCTAGGTCAAGGCCAATGCCACTTTCCGTGATCATGTCACCCCGGCGATTTGTCAGACCTGCGGTACGATTGCGGATTTCTTCAAAGGCTTGCTGTTTTCCCAATTGTGTGAAGGCCATTAAATCGGCGGGTGTGGGCGTGATGCCTTTTTGTTCCATGTCCAGGAGTTCATCGAGTACCCAGGTGTCACCTGACCCATTCAGGATCGGCACAATGTGTTTGTTCTGACCTGGAAACAAGGCTCGGGTGGCGCGTGCGTGTTCAGCACTCACAGCATTGGCTGCGCTGCATATTTCCAAAGCCCCCTTGGAAAAGTCAATCATGATCTTGCCATCTGATTCCACAATGAACTTTTTCCATAACCATTGCCAGCTGTTGGGTGGGAAACGCATGAGGTATCTGGCACGGCCCTCGTCATTGCTGGCCAATTCACTGATATCAAAGACCTCCAGACCGGCCGGTACAACAGTATGGTTGGTATAGATGATCGCGGTTTTTTCAAAGGTGGGGTCACCCCGAGTAATGGCCGCTGCCACGGCTACGTGGCCTTCGTTAATGAGCAGGGCGTCCGGGACGAGTCGAAGTTCTGTAAACAGTTTGATGACGCATTGGGCAAAGACAGTTTCCTGAAGAAAACGGTGTCTCCGCCCGTTTTTATGTGTGGCATTGTCGGGGTAAAGCACATCAAATACATCGGGGCAGTTGAACATGTACAAGGGTGTGCCGCCTCGATTAATACAAAAGACCTCTACCGTGTAACGAATTTCTTGACTGGGATTATACGTGTTGAATCCCCACACCTCCAAACGCATGGGTTGATCATCTTCGTTCATAACCTGGACGAGCGGCTGCCCCTTATAGGAAACTTCCTTATAGGATAACGTTTGTCGACCATGGTGAATGTACTGAACGAGACGTTTGTGGTAGAGTGGCATGCAACCCAGGGCATTGTGCATTCCTGTGGCTGACAGGCCTTCAAGTTTGTCACCGAAGTATACACCGAGTCCACCTTTGGTATTGGCTTCACGCGAATCACCAGTGAGTTCTGGGATATATCCTTCCATGGACACAGTGGCAATAAGTTTGTGACGAAGCGACGGAACATTTTGATCAATCCATGTGCCATTGTTATTCTTCATATGACTCGGCTCCGTTCCTATTGAATAGAAAAGGCGATCGTGACAGTGAATGTCACCAATCGCCTCGTTTCGATTTTATGAGAGATGTCTGGACAGGTAATCATTGTCTTATTCATCCTTATAAAACATAGCTTCAATCCATCTGAAACTTGACTTTAATGATACACCTGAAACTTTGAAATATCAATGAGGATAACGCGTGTTCGCAGGGGTCAAAAGCCTAGGGTGTTTTGAGACACATAGTTCGTCCAATAATAACTTAAAATGGTTTTGGTGCGATATGTATAGTCCTGAGAAAGGTTGTATTATCGGGCAAGGAAAAAGTGAAATATTCCAAAAAAAAGAGGTATAAACTTTGCAAAAATGATCATTGATTTCAATGGCATATCACACGATGATAGCGTTTGTAAAAAAGATGTTCATCTGTCGGGAATTGATCAATGAAAATCCTGGACTCCGAAATAAACATAGATGCTGGAAAGTATCTGCTATTCAAGAAGCACTGGATCATGCTAATCCTATTGATTGGTACGGCATTGATGGATGCTGTGTCAACAACGTACTTCATGCTTCAAACGGGCCCAGATTCAGAAATGAACTGGGTGGTTCGTGTGTTGAGTTTGGGGTATGGACCGATCATTGGTCCCTTGTTGGGGAAAATATATCAGATATTTGCCGTGTGGGTGATTAGTGTGATGGTGCCTCGTTTAACTCGTTTTATCTGTTTAACGGTGATACTTTTTAATGCGTATGCATTCTTCTTTAATTTTCGGCTGTAACCGTCTCTGAATTAGGACGAACACGAATCTCTTTTGTGCGAAACCAGTCTGAGCGACGCTACGGAGCTGGATCAGAGTTCACACCGTGCAGGTTTGGATGGTTGTTGGCCGGAGCCACATTTTGACTGGACTCAGGTTAAGATTGAAAATTCTAAGGATTTGTACTATAGTATCCCAAAATTGGAAAAAAACCATTGAAAGGAACCCTAAATGGAAGGTGTAGTTAACAAAAGTCATGATGTGGCACGCCTGGATTCGGCACTGGCTCACAAAATAGCCGATATAAGTTTGGCCCAATGGGGGCGAAAAGAAATGCAACTTGCTGAAAACGAGATGCCAGGCCTCATGGCAACTCGTATAAAATATGGCAAAGACAAGCCTCTCGCAGGCCTCAAGGTCATGGGGTCTTTGCATATGACGATTCAGACCGCCATGCTTATCGAAACCCTGGAGGTGTTAGGCGCTGACGTACGTTGGGCTTCCTGTAATATCTTCTCGACCCAGGACCACGCTGCTGCGACTATTGCCGAGGCCGGTCGAACTCCCGTATTTGCCTGGAAGGGCGAGAGGTTGGAAGAATACTGGTGGTGCACAGAGCAGGCTTTGACTTGGCCCGATGGTTCAGGCCCCGATCTGATTGTAGACGATGGCGGCGATGCAACTCTGTTTGTGGTATGGGGTATGAAGGTAGAAAAGGACCCCTCCCTGCTGGATAAAGCCTATGATAACCATGAATTCCAGATCGTAATTGATCGTCTCAGGGCCAGCATTCAGAATGATGCTAAAAAATGGACCGGGATTGGTGCGAATATTCGTGGCGTGTCTGAAGAAACGACCACCGGTGTGAATCGTCTTTATCAAATGCAAGACTCGGGCGAATTGCCATTTCCGGCCATTAATGTCAACGATTCCGTGACGAAATCCAAGTTTGACAATCTGTATGGTTGTCGTGAGTCTTTGGCTGACGGGATCAAGCGTGCCACGGACATTATGGTGGCAGGTAAGATCGTGGTGGTTTGTGGTTATGGTGATGTGGGCAAGGGCTGTGCCCATTCAATGAAGGCACTTGGTGCTCGTGTGTTGGTCACTGAGATTGACCCGATTTGTGCATTACAGGCCACCATGGAAGGCTATGAAGTCACCACAATAGAGGACGGTGCCTCTCAAGGTGACATTTTTGTGACCACCACAGGCAATTACCATGTGATCACTGGGGATCATATGGAACAGATGAAAAATGAAGCCATTGTGTGCAATATTGGCCATTTTGACAATGAAATCGACACCTTGTATCTCAACGAGACGCCCGAGTGCACGAGGCAGGAAATTAAGCCTCAGGTGGACAAGTGGACTCTCAAGAGTGGTCGATCCATCCTTCTTTTGGCTGAAGGGCGTTTGGTCAACCTAGGATGTGCCACAGGACATCCCAGCTTTGTGATGAGTAATAGCTTTACAAATCAGTGCTTGGCTCAGATTATGCTGGCCAAGGAAGATTTGAAGGTCAACGTGTACACGCTGCCCAAGAAATTGGATGAAGAAGTGGCTCGTTTGCATCTGGAACGTCTGGGTGCCAAGCTGACGACATTAACGAAGACTCAGGCTGATTACATTAATGTGCCTGTTGAAGGTCCGTACAAACCCGAGCATTATCGCTATTGACAGCAAGCAATGCTTATTGAACGCCTCTACAAAGCCGGCCTCTGAGCCGGCTTTTTTTATGCATAAAAGCAAGCAACCTTGTGATTGCATCATTCGTTTCATTGCTTATAATAGTGAAAACTTGGTTTTAATAATCCAAGTTGCGATAAAAGGGAAAGGTGCTTCTAATGGCAGTATTGTTCAAAGAGTTTACCAGGCCGGCTTTTTCTGGAAACACAGACGAGCTCAAGAGGAAGGTCGTCAAGTTCTGTAATACGGATATCAAGGGGTTTCGCGTGATATCAATTTCGGAAGCCAAGGGTATGACGGATGATTTTTACCGTATCACAGTCTGGTATGATGATGATTCGGAACGATTTGAGCAACTTATGGCCGAGACGCACATTCAGGATGCCATAGAATAACACGCCCCCTCTCGACACTACTCCGGTTTTTGTCCCAATCACGCAGGAAAACTAAAAAGTTTTGCAGGTTACTGCAATGTCTTATAATAATCCTTGCCCATTAGTATACCTAAATGGTATATATCTACTGCATCAGTATTGAAAAGGGGGTTATTAGGAATATTGGGTCGTCGGTGGTAAAGATTTCTATTTTACGGATCTTTAGCTGATTTGGAGCATGTTAACGGTGATACAAGCTATCATCTGGGTAAATGGAAAGGGATTGGGATGGCCAGGGCAAACGGAATTGGAAAACGTTTTTTGCTTAAGCGGTTCATTTTGTGGGGGATATTGCCCCTTCTTCTCTTTGGTGCAACTGGCTGTAATGAGCGTCTCAAACGTATGGAATCCAACCAGGTTGTGCTTGAGGAAAAGATCGATTACAACGCACGCCAAGCCGGCTTGCTCTCGCAAAGAATGGAGATGTCTCAAGCCTTGCTAAAGGCTCGAGTTGAACGAGTCCAGGAGGGCAACAATGTGGCTTTGGCTGAAACTCGGGCCACTCGGTATGAGCAGGAAAAGCTCCGGGAAGAAACACGCGCATTTGGGCAAAAATGGTACGCGGGAATAACGCGGGTGGAAGGACATCAACGTCAACTCCAGAATTCGGTCAATGGTGTGGCCGGTACTACCGATGTCATTGATGAGGGACTCAAAACAACGCAAAAAAATCAAATGGGTCTGTCTGGGCTCATCAAGGCTCACCACAAGTATGCTCAAGAAGTGGGGCGGGATATTGAAGGCATTGAAGCAGAACAAAAAAGCATGAACAATGCCATGCAACAAGGCAATCGGACTGTAAATCTGGCTGTAAAGACCGTTGGGAAGAAGCAGAATCGGCTTCAGAAGACCCTGGTGAATGTGGAGTCCATTGCTGTGGCGACTCACAAGGAGACTGAGGCCATCGCAGAGAGACAATCGGAGTCTGATGTCCAACAAGGACAGCGACATGATGTTGTCATCCAGGCGATGGCAGGTCTTGAGTCTTTTCAAAAAGCGACTCAGGATACAATTGCTTCGCAAACAGGTATGATTCGCGATCAGCAATCAAAGCTCAAGCAAGGCCTGGTGAAAGAGGGCACCTATATCCGACAGGACTTGGCTTTGCTGAAGCAGAACCAGGGTCAATTGCAGACAACACTGAATCAAGTTGAATTAACCGCCAATGCGATCAAGAATAATAACCAGGAGAATGTCAAGACAACGCACGATGTGCATGAGCAACAGAATCAGATTCAGCGTGAACTCGCTCAAGAAGCCATACATTTTCGTGAAGGCCTAGCTCAATTGGAAAAAACTCAGGGCCAACTGCAGGAAAACGTGGCCGGTGTTCAAGCGACTGCCAACCATATTAAGGATCGGTCAGACGAAAATGGGCAAGCCATCGAAGGTGTTCGAAATGGACAGAAGCCGATTCAGAAGGGTGTGGCTCAACTTGACAAGACTCAGATTCAATTGCAGAAAAGCGTGAATCGTGTACAGGCGACCGCAACAGCGATTGAGGGCAAGACCGACAACAATGCCAAGTCGTTGCACGATATCTACACTCAGCAAGCCCCGATTCATAAGGAACTGACTCGACTTGATACAAAGCAGGATCAGTTACAATACAACGTGGGGCGCGTTCAAACCACTGTTGATGCGGTGAAGATGCAAGCCGAAAGCAACGCAAGAATCGCTCGCGATATTCAATTTCAGCAGGAACGTTTTCAGGAAAACGTGGCCAGCGAAGAAGCTGAAACCCGGCAGGTCCTGACTGGCGTGAGAAAAGACCAAGCGCAAGTAAATCGTTCAGTCAATACCATGCAGGTCACTTCCAACACAGTGATCAGTAATACCGCCACATTGATGGAGCAGCAGGCTGCACTACAGCGTGTTTCACATGAAAATCAATCTGAACTCGTGGACGTTTTGGGCCAGGTTACTGCCAAGCAATCCCTATTGTCTCAACAGCAAAGTAAGCTAGGAGACTCTGTGACTGGAGTTGCGGCAACAACAAAAGCAATCGCTGATGACACGAAAAACCTCAAACAGGGTCAGTCTGTGTTGGAAACGAAAGTACAGAATGGCCAGGCCAACATGGTTCAGAAGGCTACGCAGATCAATGCTTCGCACTCATCCCTAAATCAGACGATCAGGGATGGCAAGAATGATTTGGTTGTACAGCTTGAGGCGATTCGGGAGAATCAGAGCAAGCTGGCTCAGGCAATGGCTGGGAATCAACAGGCCGCCCAAAGCCAGACAAAGGATATTAGCCAACGTGCAGATGCATTGGAGAATGGTCTGGGACATGACCATGAAAATATATCTTCACTGCAAACCAACCTTATTGCTCAAATCACTGAATTGACCCGAGTCATGCAGGCTTTACAGGTACAGGGTGGGGGCCAAATCACTCAGCTTTCAGTGGATATGAAGGCTTTTAAAGGCACACTTCTACAAATTAAAGCCACTCAATCTGCTCTGGCCAAACGTTTTAATCAGGTTGATGTCAACCAGACAAAACGCAACAAAGAGTGTTTGAGTTTGCTAGAAAAGCTTCAGAAGCAGACACATCACGGTCTGGACGATCCATCGGTTGAAGCAGAATCAGAAGAGGTGGATGTTGTCAAGTAAAGCGGCCGAAAAATCCGATTCATAAGCAGAGAAAAAAAGGGTCGAGTTAACACTCGACCCTTTTTCAGTTTGTGATGTTAAAGCAACTACTCGTATTCATACTCATATTCGTATTCATACTCCTCTTCTTCCTCCTGTTCCGGGGCATGTTTTTTGGCCTTACCCTTTTTGCCGGTCTCTTTTTTTTTGTCGTCCTCTTCCTTTGGGTTCTCCTCCTCTACCATCTCGCATTGATACTCGTCTTCGTCTGTATCTTTGGCCACATCAATCTCGTCATTCACCTCTTGCTCGGTGTGATCGTCGATGTCATCATCACCGGAAGTAGCCATGTATTCTCGCTGTCCTTCGCTTGCGTAGGTCGGTTCTTCGGGTTCTGGCTTAGCCATATCAGCATAGCCCGCGTTGGCATCAGCTTCCATCTGAGAGCAAATAGCTTCGTACTCATCAAGAGTCATCATGACCTCTCTGGCCTGACTGCCCTTATATTCCCCCAGAATTCCCGAGGCAGCCATCATTTCAATAATGCGGGATGATCGTGCGTATCCAATGCTCAATCTTCGTTGCAGAAGAGAGACACTTCCGCGTTTGCTGGCCAGAACAACACGGACAGCGTTATCAAACAGATCATCCTTTTGGATTTCGCTGCTGTCAATGCGTTTGAGCTGTGTTAATTCCGGGTGGAATTGAGGCTCTGCCACTTCCTTGAGGTGTTTTACAATATTCCGAATTTCGCCATCGTCAAGGAAGGTTCCCTGTGCCCTGATCAGATCGCTTGTGCCAGGTTTGAGAAAGAGCATGTCGCCCTCTCCGAGTAGCATTTCTGCCCCATTCTGGTCCAGGATAATGCGGCTATCCATTCGGGCAGCCACGCGGAAGCCGATGCGTGTTGGCATGTTGGATTTGATAAGGCCGGTTACGACCGTGGCCTGAGGCCGCTGTGTGGCAAGTACAATATGAATACCCACAGCACGGCTTTTCTGGGCGAGACGGACGATGTAGCTTTCGATTTCCTTGGATGCCGTCATCATAAGGTCGGCGAGCTCGTCAATGATAATAACAATGTAGGGCAGCTTTTTGGGAATCTTGGCTTCCTCGTCAGGTGTGGTAGGGTTGAAACGCCGAATAACTTCTTCAGCACCCAACTTGTTGAATTCAGATATATTCTTGACCCTGGCCTCAGCAAGGACGGCATAACGTTCGTCCATTTTTACCGTGGCCCATTCGAGAATCTGAACTGCTACGGGTGTTTCAGTGACAATCGGACACATAAGATGCGGCACAGTGCTATAGGCCGTCATTTCCACCATTTTGGGGTCAACCAGGACAAGCTTGACCTCATCCGGCCGCTTCGTCATCAGGATACTCACAATGATACTGTTAATGCACACACTTTTACCAGAGCCAGTTGTACCGGCGATAAGCAGATGGGGCATCTTGGCCAGGTCAGATACTAAAGGCTCGCCAGAAGAGTCTTTTCCGAGAAAGAGAGGAATGGCCATTTTTCTGTGTTTTTGGCTTGAATGGTCAAACATGCTTCTGATACGCACAGTTTCTTTCTTGCTGTTGGGTACCTCAATACCAATGGTGTGTTTGTCAGGCAGGGGGGCAACAACTCGAACGGCACCGGCGCTCAAGGCTCGTGCCATGTCATTGGATAAACCTGTGATTTGACTCACCTTGACACCGGCGGCCAATTCAACTTCGTACATGGTTACCACCGGGCCAGTTTCGGCGGCTATGATATGGGCATTCACATTAAATTCAGTCAGAAATCTTTCAAGAACGGCAGCCTTGGATTTGACCACCTGTTCTTGTTCCTCAGCATATCCGTATTCAGGCTCTGCCAGGAGTTCCAATGGTGGGAGGGTATAATCATCGTAGGACGGCTGGACATAGGGCTTGGTGACCTTTGGCTGGCCCCCATTGCGATTGATCGCGAGTGCCCTGAGTCGCTCGAACGTAGACTTTTTCTCCTCAGGTTTGCCTTCAGAGTCAGATTCTTCAGCATCCTCACTGTCATCCTCCTCTTCGTCCTCGTACTCGTACTCAACTTCTTCGTACTCATCTTCATCAAGTTCGAGTTCTGCTTCCAGTTCCTCGTCAAGCGCAGGGTCCTGGGAATGCCCCAGCAGAATAGACCGGCGTTTTGATTTTTGCTGAACACTTAGTTTTTGCCAAATATGCCCGAGGCGGTCCGATTGATCCACGGCAGCAGCCCAAGCAGGCGTGGCAATACCTAGTAGTCGCATAAGAAATTTACCGGCCAGAATAGGCAAAGCCAATACCACATTATCTGCAAGGAGCACCAAACCTACAATCCAAATTGCGACCATTAATATAAAGGTACCAACCTGAGCAAAGTTGTCTCTAAGCAGATCAGTCGTGGCGACGCCAAGAGCACCACCTGCCCCAAAGGGGAAGGCAAAAACCTTTGTGGGCCAGAGACATTGATAGCTACTCGATAAAGCAATAGTCAACAGTGCCAAGCCAATAGAACGAAATACGAGCTGGTCCACATTCTGTCGACACAATCTAATGATCAGATAGACGATTACGGGGATGATTAACATGAACACGCCTGGCCCAATACTGTACATAAGGTAATAGGCGAAGAAAGCCCCCACGGTACCACACCAGTTTGATGTTGGCGTATTCATAGGGTATGCGTACGGACTTGGATAGTCGGCAATATCAAAGCTTAAGCAACTAAACAGAAGAACCACTCCAAAGACTATGCCAAAGCAATAAATGGCCGCTATTGTTCCTAGGCCAAATTCAACAGGTTTTTTTTTCTTTTTATTAGGTTTCTTTCTCGCCACGCCATTCCTCGTCTTACAAAGTGTCAATAATACTTGCTTTTTAAACACGCCCAACAATATGGCCATAATAGGTTTAGATGCAACTTCTTAAAATGGTGCACCCACCTTAAGGATATATCGGCATCATCGAATTGTTCTCTGCACAAAAGGCGAAGGTACAGGCAGGATGTTGAAGTGAATAAAAAACCCCGCGCGAATCCATTCGCTACGGGGCAACGAAAAAAAGCACTAACAGAAATCTGTCAAAAGCTTTATGTATGCTTTAATAACCATTTGTGGGAGCAGGGGGGCGATTTGGTGTTTCAATGGTAACCCCTAGGCGTCCCAATTCGCCTGCCACATCAGGCTGATTTGAGTTGAGTTGAAAACTCTTGGAAAAATAGAGTTTGGCTTTGTCGTTGTTTTTTCTTGCCAGATAAAAATAGCCAAGCTGGCGATTCGCTTCTGCGGAATTCGGATGAATACTCAGCACTTTCTGAAAACAGTCTAAAGAAAGTGTATCCAGCCCTTCATTGCCAAGCGCTTTGGCCAGTGCTAACATTTCAGTCGTGCTGGAAAGGATTTGTCGCTGGTATTCAGCACATAACCTTTGAGCCGCCATCTCCCCTTGCAGCTTGCCGGTCAATCTCACATAAGCAGCCTGAGCAGTCCTGTTCGACGCTTCAAACCCCAAAGCTCTTTCCAAGTGATATTTGGCCTTGTCAAACAAACCCTGATTTAAATAATATCGTCCAAGTTCACAATGGGTATCCGGATCCTGGTACCTGGTTTGTAGCTTTGACAGAAGATAAGATTCTTTGTCAGGAATTGTCCTTGTAGCCATACCCGGCGTCGGATTTGCTTGGGTTCTACAGCCAGCCATTACACATATGATGATGGCAATAGCTGCGCAAGACGTAAGCAGTTGTACGCAACGCTTATGCGTGTCACCGCTGATAAATGTCATTACATACCTCCCATATTAGATGGTCACAATATTCTGATTATGGATATCAATTTCATGAGCAATTGTCCGGGGAAGAACATTGGTTTGCAAGTAAAAAATCAAGACTGGCAAGAGAAACACGGAGTTTTCTTGATAGGGTTTCATGCGATCCTGATTTATGGCTGATGATGATACTGAAAAAGGCAGTTCCTATGATGGAACTGCCTCGGATAAAACAATCGTTAAGACGGTCTGAATCAGTGTACTTCTAAAACTGAATTGTAATCACCATATGGGTTCATTTCCATGTTTTCGTTGTATGGGTCTTGTTGCCACTGTCCATCCACGACAAGACGATATCGATACCGGCCTTTAGCCAAGTCCATCTTGGTGCGCCACGTGCCTTTATCGCCAATACGTTCCATGCAGGTTGATTCAGGCTGCCAGCTATTGAAGTCTCCCGCTATTTGAACGCTGCTTGCTCGGGGGTATAGCGTAACGAACATAACCGCATCAGAAACCTGGTTTACACCATAGTAATCCGCCAGTTTATCTTCTGTGTCCTGGACAGAATTTGCCTCGGGCGAGTCAGTTGTGTCAACAGGGTCGATCTTCTCGAAGGCTTCAGCTCTTGCCGTTTGTTGTTCAATGGGAATGTTTGCCACAACCAATTCAGCAGGTGATGCTTTGACATCATTCTTATCTTTCGCTGTGGATGGCAAAGAAACGATTTCAATCGGTTTGTCTTTGGCTGGCTTGGGAGTCTTGCCTTGAGCTAGACTATTGGCATTTGTGCTAATGGCATCAATTTGGTGGGCCAGCGAATTCACAATGAGTTTGTTATCGCGTTTGGTTTGGGCCCCGACGAGTTCATCGGAGAGCATTTGGAAGTCCTGTTGTCCCTTGCTTGCGGGATCGTATTCATTAATTGGCTGCCCAAAGCTGGAAGCTTCCTTAATTTTTGTATTGAAGTTAACAACCGTCTTGAACATGCGATCAGAAAAGTGGGTTCTCAGTTCAGCCAGGATTTCTCGAGCCATCTTGGTTCGAATATCGTACATGCTGCCCAGTACCCTTACCTCTACCTTCTGCTGACACCGATTACACAAGATATTCAGTGTTTCCAGTTGTTTGCTGAGGCCGTGCAAGGCGAAATAGCCGGTTTCTACCGGTACGATAACGTCAGTTGCAGCTCGCAGTGCATTAAACGTTAATAGTCCGACTGCCGGCGGGCAATCAATAATAACAAAGTCATAAGAGGATTTGACGTCATCGAGCACATTTCGAAGGCAAGACTCCCTTTCTCCAATACCGGCCATCTGCTGATCAAAAGCAGACAAGTCAATACTGGCAGGGGCCAATTCAAGACGATCGCTAATTTGCCAGAGAATTTCTGACAGCCTGACTGGCTCGTTTCGACTCTTGCTGATTAAAATATCATAGATGCTTTGTTCGATTTGTTCTTCTGGAACAGCCAAGCCGACTGCACAGTGTGATTGTGGGTCCATGTCAACAAGCAAAACCTTGTTACCACTCTCAGCAAGCGCACTTGCCAGATTGATAGATACGGTTGTTTTGCCACAACCACCTTTTTGATTAACTATCGCTACCGTTCTCATTCCTTTGTTCTCCAGCTACAAAAATCCTTTCGCGTAGCCTGCCAACTCCAGCAGAATCCTTGACAAGCGCGGTGCGAAAAATCCCTTTTTCAATGCTAATAAACTGCGGCATTATTATAACTAGTCGGCACGCAGAAGAAAGAAACTTTACACTTTTATAGGACTAAAGTGCTAAAAAAATACTTATTAGCACAGAAAATATCGGTCGAAGCAGTGTTGGAACGTCACTAGGTTGCCCATGTTACCAGGTGGCGTTTGTTTTTCTGATCAATCAAGAATCGATTCTATTCTGCGATAAGCATCGCCTGAAAATCTGCCAGTGGCATAGAACCCTTGGTGGACATCTTCAATACACCAGTGGGTGTAATGAACAGGGAGCATGGATAGGGTTTTCCAGTGCTATAGGGGGCTGGCAAAGACTGTTGTCCATTTACAGACATTATGGGAAAATTAATCGCGGTTTGTTTATTGATGAAACGTTTGACTGTGACATCGGAGTCAAATGAGACGCCCAAGATCATGAGCTTGTCTGCTTTAACGGCTTGACGCAATTGTACAAGTGTTTCGAGTTCTTTGTGTGTGGGCGTAAACCATGGGGACCAAAGGTTGATGATCACAGATTTGCCGCGGTATTGGCTCAGAGAGTGTTCCTTGCCATCAATATCTGTGATAGTAAAGTCAGGGGCTGGTTTGTCAATCCAGGCTTTATGTTCTGCGCAAGGCATCCAAGCATCGGCGGCATCTATCAGTTCAGACAACAGAACTTTTGGGAGAATCTCAGCAGGGGCTATATCACTGGTAGTTTGTTCTTCACCCGCAGTGATAGGGGGGGGGGGCGCTGTCAATGTAATAGTATTATTGGGTTCAGAAGGTACGTTGCTGTCGGTGATGGATGGGTCCTCACGGTTTGGAGCTATGATCATGGCAATAATGATTATGATGACTACAATAACGCCGGCGAAAAAGAAAATTTCATTGTTCTTTTTACGTTTCATTGCACAGTACTCCCTGCATTATGTTTGTGAAAAGTTTGCCCGACTATACATCTGTTGGCAGGCACAGTAAAGGCTATTTACCTTTTTTTTTCAGGCGGTTTTGTGGTCCAAAAAACCTTTGAATTAAACAACTTAATGAGGCAGACGGGCCGATATCATGCGATAAGAACCCGTATGAAAATCATGGTATTTATTTTGGCTAGATGTACTTAATGAGCATTTTTTACATAGAACAACAGTGGTCATAATATGACGAAAGCGGTATAACATTGTTATCATGAAGTTGTTGAAATTGTCCAAAAAGCAGCGTTTGGTTAAGAACCGTGATTTTAGGATGATTCTCGCCGAGCGAAAACGTTGCAGTGATCATTTGCTGGTTGTTCATGTGGCAGCCAACAGCCTTGGTTTTGCGCGCCTAGGTGTGTCCATAGGTCGTGCCCAGGGCAATGCTGTTGTGCGTAATCGAATTAAACGTCTGGTTCGTGAGTCATTTCGTTTGAACCAACATAAAATGCCTTGTGGCATTGATATTCTGGTTACCATGCACAAGCCTAGTCGGCAGCGTATAAGAAAAGGGGCTCTGTCAAGAAAAACGCGTAAAACGTCTGATCTTTCATTGGAAGCCATCAACACTTCCTTGTTAAACCTTGTTGATCCGTGTCACAAGAAAATGCTGAATTCATGAGGATTGACCATTGGACCCGAAAGACGCATTAATACCTATTGGCAAGGCTGCAAAAAAGGCTGGTGTTTCCAGAGAATCATTGCAATATTACTTAATGGTTGGATTGTTGGAATCTACAGAAGTAACTCCATCTGGTCGGCGATTATTTAATGAAAAAGCTATTGAGCGGATAAAGCTTATCAAACGACTAAATAAAAGCGGCTATCCATTGAGAGCTATAAGGGAATTATTTATGGATGGGCACGGCGTTTGAAAGGAATCAAACCTTGAGTGATTTTGAAGCCATTCAGAATCGGAGAAATCTGGTGGTCGGTATTTTTGTCGTCGTTGGTTTTCTGGCCTTTGGCTGGTTGGTTTTTAAGTTTGGAGATATGCCTTTGTGGGTGGCAAAGCTCCGTTCTTACGATGTGCATGTGCAGTTCTTAGAGGCTAATGGTGTACAGAAAGATACGCCTGTTCAGTTTTGTGGTTACCAAATTGGACGAGTGACTGCTGTGGAACCGCCCAGAATTCGGGAAGAAATCGTGTTTGATCCAAACAATGAGCGGAGATGGTTCCATCAGAGTCTAGTGACCATGAGCATTGATAATCAGTTTAGCGACATCCCGAAAGACTGTCAGATCAAACTCATGACTCGCGGGCTGGGCAGTAGCTTTATTTCGATTAAATCTCCCATTCCAGATGAGAAGTCAGAATGTTTGACACATGGCATGACCGTACAGGGTAGTGCGGGCGTAAGCAGCGAATTTTTTCCAGAAGAAACTCAGAAGAAGCTAGAGGGCCTGGTTGATGATTTACGCACCCTTGTAGGCAATGCCAATGATGTGGCTGGTGATGATGAAAATAAACAGAACCTAAAGACGTTTCTTCAGAATTTGACGGATGCCTCTGGCCAGGCAGCCAAGACTCTGGAGCAGGCACGCCATACGATTGACCATGCGTACGCTGCGATTGGCGATTATCGTACGCTGGCGAGCACCGGTACGAATGCCTTGGAGAAGGTGTCTGGTTCAATTGCGTCAGCCAGTGAGGAATTAACCCGTGCCAGTACGCAGATCAATGTGATGCTTGCCGGGATTAACGAAGGCAATGGAACGGTTGGGAAGCTTGTCAATGATGCCCGCCTCTATGAAGAGCTCTTGGACACCAGCACTCAAATGCAGATCCTGGTGGTAGAAATGAAGAAACTGGCTCAGGCTATCAATGAACGCGGCCTGGGGAGAGTATGGAAAAAGGGTGCTAAGTAAATATTCAGCACCCTTAGTCGTTTAGATAGTGATGAAGTCGGCTACTTTAGGACTTCTTCTTATTAGTAAATCGTGTTTTGGCCTGGCCAATCAGGTAAAAACTGCCGGTAATGCAGATAAGATCTTCTCTGCTTACAGCACTATTGGCCAACTGAAGGGCTTCCCCTAGACTCGAAGATACCTGGCACATTTTATTACAGATTTCCGAATACATGTCGGCAAGATCCTGCGGAGACATGGCCTTAGGAGAATTACTTCGCGTGAATATCACCTTATCCGCACCATACTGGAGCTGCTCCAACATGCCCGGGATATCTTTGTCATTATTACACCCAAAAATGACCACCATGGAATCGTAAGGGATGTTCTGGCCAATGGCATGAACTAATGCGTGGATACTGGAAGCATTGTGAGCCCCATCAATCATGATTCTCGGATCTTCGTGAATGATTTCCATTCGGCCAAGCAGTGACACTTCATGCAGACCCTGCATGACTTTCTCATTTTCAAAGGTGTAGCCACTGGATTTGAGCTTGTCGAGAATCGCCAGTGCCAAACCGCAATTGATTGCCTGGTGCTTCCCATGTAATGGGACCCGCAGGTGCTCAAACTTGCTGGTTGGAGTTGTCAGGCAAATGCGCGTATGGGGTCCATGTTCTCTGGAGGTTTCAAAACGATATGAAAAATCAATATCCGCTCCCGTGACACTCAAGGGCGCGTTGATCACTGACGCTTCATGCTTGAGAATTTTCATGGCCCCCGTATCTTGCTGAACAGTGACAACAGGGATGCCTTTCTTAAAGACGCCGGCCTTTTCTTTGGTAATGCTGTCCAGGGTTGTGCCAAGCTGGTTCTGATGGTCAATGCTAAGGCTTGTGATGCCAATGACTTTGGGTTTGATCACGTTGGTGCTGTCAAGTCGGCCGCCCAATCCAGTTTCGATGACTGCAATATCAACCTCTTTGTCTAGAAAAAACAAAAAGGCCAGGGTTGTCATGATGTCAAAAAATGTAGGTGGGTCCTCGTGCATCTTTTCAACCGCGCCATGGACTCTGTTCATCAGGCCCAGCATTTCAGAATCCGTGATCTTGTGTGAGTTAATTCGGATTCTTTCGTGTAGATGAACCAAATGTGGTGACGTGTACAGCCCTACTGAGTAGCCATTTGATTCCAGCATTTTGGCTAGCATCGTAGCTGTTGAGCCCTTACCTTTGGACCCTGCTATGTGGACCGTCGTGATTTTGTCGTGAGGATTTCCCACCAATGACAGAAGCTTCTTCATTCTGTCCAGGTTGAAGGTGGTTACATTATATCGCAGATACTCTTGCCTCTCGTAGTCAGTCTTGGTAAACAAATAATCAATCGCTTGTTTATATCGACTAAAGGCTCTTTTGGGTTTAACCTTAGAGGCCTTTGAGGGACTTTTTTGAGCTCGCTTACTAGTTTTTTTTGTTGTTTTAGCCATAGGACAATGCATTCTATCAAAATCATAGGAGCGAAGTCAATTGATCCGATAATGGTCCTTGTGTTTGTCCGGAAAAAAATCGTGAAAACAGCTCATAAGTGTTTATCTTGAAGTATGATAAGGAATATGATGGGTGGGGACTATTTAATATATAATTACGAGGCGTAATAAGCTGAGGTGTGCATGGGATTAACATTGCTTATGTTTAAGACAAGTACAGACTCTTCCCGCGAATACCACAGGTCCTAAATCAGCGAGCCTTGCTTGGCACATGGCTTTAAAGCCGGTTTACCTTGATGTTCGGATCGCTTTCTTCTGATTAAACCTATTGATATTGCGAATGGCCTGTCTGAGTCGCTGTTCGTTTTCGACCAAAGCAATTCGCATGTAGTATTCGCCGTTTTCGCCAAAAGCACGTCCCGGTGCAATGGCGACATTAGCATGCTCCATGAGGTCCATAGCGTAATCAATGCTGCCTTTGCCATTGGAATGTTCTTTGGAGAACTTGGCCCAGACAAACATAGAGGCCCTGGGTTTTTTCACTGACCAGCCAATACGTTCCAGGCCTTCACAGACGACATCCCGCCTGGCTTGATATTTCAAGTTCAGCGCCAGCATGTCCGATTCGCAATGACGCATGGCGATGATGCCTGCTATCTGAATGGCCTGAAAGATGCCATAGTCGTAATAACCCTTGATCGTGGCCAGGTAATTGATAAGTTCCTTATTACCTGCCACAAAACCTACCCGGAAGCCTGCCATATTATAAGGTTTGCTTAGGGTCGTGAATTCAACGCCTACGTCTTTGGCGCCTTTGGCTGCCAAGAAACTGGGGGCCTGGTATCCATCAAACGTGGTTTCGCCGTAGGCAAAATCGTGGATCACGATAATGCCAAAGCGTTTGGCTAGTTCGACCACAGTTTCAAAGAACCCTGGATCTACAGTCATGGCCGAGGGATTATGCGGATAATTTAGAATAAGCAATTTTGGCTTAGGATATAAATGTTCGCAGACCATCGCAATGGTGTCCAGGAAGGTCTGATCACTGCCCAAAGGCACCGAGATTACATTGCCACCGGCCAGAGCCACGCCATATATATGGATGGGGAATGCCGGGTCAGGCACGACAGCGGTGTCGCCAGGCTCCATTAGAGCCAGGCACATATGGCTGAATCCCTCTTTAGACCCGATGCAGGCCAGTACTTCAGTCTCGGGATCAAGGCTGACGCCCCATTTGCGTTCATATTTTAGAGCCACCTCTTTGCGTAGATTCTTGATGCCTTTGGATGCACTGTATCGATGGTTCCGAGGATCTCGGGCCGCTTCGCAGAGCTTATCAATAACGATTTGCGGCGCTGGGTCCATTGGATTTCCCATGCCCAAGTCAATGATGTCTGCGCCCTGTTGACGTTTTGTCAGCTTGAGTGCATTGAGTTGTCCAAATAAGTAGGGCGGCAAACGCTTAATGCGCGAAGCCGGTTCGATCTTAAAATTTGGCATAAAAAGCCCTGTTCAAAATTCAAAATAACGCCAAAACGCGAGTGAAAACAATGTGAAGAAACAGTGTACACAGACGCATCGTTTTTTCAAATGAAAATGGTCATGAATTATTAAATTAGCAAGCGTGGGGCGGTGATGTCACCAGTCCTCGACTTTTAGTCTGGTAAAACCTGTCTGAGGAAAACCCGAGACTACTCCCACTCAATTGTAGAAGGGGGCTTGCTCGAAACATCGTAAACCACGCGATTTACGCCGCGAACCTCATTGATGATGCGGCTCGATATGCGGCTCAAGACGTTATAGGGGATGTGCGAAAAGTCAGCTGTCATAAAGTCTGTGGTCTCTACTGCGCGCAGAGCCACAACGCTTTCATAGCTGCGTTCATCACCCATAACCCCGACAGTGGATATGGGCAGCAGTACAGCCAATGCCTGTGAAATCGTGCGGTACAATCCTGCGGCGTGGATTTCATCGATCAGTATTTCGTCAGCTGCTCTGAGGACTTCCAGCCTCGGCTCTGTGATGTCCCCGATAATGCGTACGGCCAGGCCTGGGCCTGGGAATGGGTGTCGCCAAACCATTTGCTCTGGCAAGCCCAAAAACTCGCCGACAGATCTGACTTCGTCCTTGAATAGGTCTCGCAGGGGTTCCACCAGTTCAAAGCCTAATTCTTCAGGCAAGCCGCCCACATTGTGGTGCAACTTGATATTGGCCGCTGGATTGCCATCTTTAGAGCCGGACTCAATGACGTCAGGATACAGAGTGCCTTGAGCCAGGAATTTGGCATCTTTTATTTTATCTGCTTCGAACTTGAAGGCTTCAATAAACTCTGCGCCAATGATCTTGCGTTTTTGTTGCGGATCTGTCACGCCTTCCAGGGCTTTGAGGAACTGCTTGGACCAATCTACCACTCGCAGATCCATGTGGAAATGATCTCTGAATGTGGAGATTACACCTTCTCGCTCATTCTTGCGTAACAGCCCATTATCCACAAATATACAGGTCAACTGTTCACCTATGGCCTTATGCAGCAGGGCGGCCACAACTGAGGAGTCCACACCGCCACTGAGCCCACAGATTAGCTGATCTGAGCCGACCTGCTCACGCACGTGTTGGAGGGTTTCCTCGACAAAATTGCTCATTTGCCAGTCACCATCGCATGCACAGATGTTGTACAGGAAGTTCTGCAGAATCACCGTGCCCTTGGGTGTATGGGTGACCTCGGGATGGAACTGGACGCCGTAAAAGTCCCGACTTTTGTGATGCACAGCGGCATAGGGGCACGTCTTTGTGGTGGCCAGGGTTTCGAACTTGTTGCCCAGTCCACCGATCTGATCGCCATGACTGGCCCAAACAATCGTGGATTCCGGCATGTTGGCCAAGAGGCCAGTGGCATTCGTGATGGACAGATCAATTCTGCCATATTCTCGATGTTCTGCCGGAATGATCTCTGCGCCAAGGATCTGGCAACCCAGCTGCATACCGTAGCAAATGCCAAGAATGGGCACGCCCAAATCGAAGATCTTTTCATCACAACGAGGTGCGTTTTCTCCGTATACGCTGGCTGGTCCGCCGGACAGAATAATTCCTTTTAAGGGTAGTTTGGCCAACTCTTCAGCGGGATAATCCGCTTTGTAAATCTTGCTGTATACGTTCAGTTCACGCACTCGGCGCGCAATCAATTGGCCGTACTGGCTGCCAAAATCTAAAATTGCAATCGTTTGTCGGGTCATGACACTCCCCAAAAATGAATCTAGTTTTCAAAGGCCTGAGAGGCTGAATAATTGGGTGCCTCTTTGGTAATCTGAATACCATGGGGATGAGATTCTCCCACAGTGGCAGCACTTACACGGACAAATCGGGCATCCTTCTTGAGGGCCTCAATGGTTGGAGTCCCGCAATAGCCCATACCAGCCCTGATACCGCCCACAAGCTGATACACAAAATCACCCAATTGGCCCCTGTATGGCACACGACCTTCCACGCCTTCAGGCACCAGTTTATGGGTCTTGGTTTTACTATCCTGGCCGTAGCGATCTGCCGACCCCTTCACCATGGCTCCGAGTGAGCCCATACCGCGGTACTCTTTGAACTGGCGTCCTTTGTAGATAACCATTTGTCCGGGGCTTTCTCTGAGTCCTGCGAACAGAGAGCCGAGCATCACGCTGGAGGCACCGGCTGCAATGGCCTTGGTGATATCGCCAGATTGTCTTATGCCGCCATCCGCAATCACGGGAATGCCGTATTTTCGACCCACGGCCGAGCAATCCATGATGGCAGTGACCTGGGGTACTCCCACACCGGAAATAACTCTCGTCGTACAGATCGCACCAGGTCCGATGCCCACCTTGATCGCGTTGGCACCCGCATTAATCAGGTCTTCGGCTGCTTGGGCTGTGGCAATATTGCCAGCAATGATATCGATATTGTGCTTGGACTTGATGGTCTTGACAGCGTCAATGACGTTCTGAGAATGGCCATGGGCGGTGTCTACGACAATAATGTCCACATCAGCATTGATGAGGGCATCTACACGTTCATAATCAAACACGCCCACAGCAGCCCCCACCAACAAACGGCCACGCTTGTCGCGGGCTGTCATGGGATACTGCTGAACCCGGTCAATATCACGCATGGTAATCAATCCGGTCAGTTCACCATTATCTTTGACAAGAAGCAGCTTTTCGACCTTGGCCTCCTGCAGGATCTCCTTGGCCTCTTCCAGCGTGGTTCCCGCAGGTCCTGTCACCAGATTGGTTTTGGTCATCACAGTACTGATCTTGGCATCATAATCCTTTAAAAACTTCAGATCCCGTCTCGTCAGGATGCCGACCAGCTTTTTACCGTCCACGATGGGGATACCGGAGACATTCTGTTCCTGCATCAACTCCTGGGCCCGTCGAACCGGTTCCACAGGCGACAGGGTGACAGGATCTTGAATGACACCATGTTCAGATCGTTTGACCTTGGCCACCTCGCGTACCTGCTCCTGCGTAGGGAGATTCTTGTGAATGACGCCCACCCCACCCTCTTGAGCCAGCGCAATCGCCAGTTTTGCCTCCGTAACCGTGTCCATGGCGGCAGACAGGATGGGGATGTTGATACGGATGTTGTTTGTCAATTGCGTACTCGTATCTGCTTGATTCGGCACCAGACTACTCTTGGCCGGAATCAAAAGTACGTCGTCAAAGGTAATGCCTTCAGCGACAATCTTATTGTGATCCATTGAGATCTCCGATATTGGCGGTCATTCAAAATTATTAACCCATTAATATAATCCCCCCGCAACACACCGTCAAACGGAATATTTTCATTGAATGGCTTTCGAGTTCTTGTGGTGGTGGGGGAACTCCCTGTCTGTTTCTCACAGTCCCGGATTTCCAGCGATAAAGTTTAATTCCTGGCCTGGAAAATTTTGGTTATGGCCGGTACACTACAGGGCAAAGGAGATATTTATGAAACATTATAGAAAAATGGTCACAACCATAGTCCTGGTTTTCTTGTTCTTTCTATCCACCGTACCGATCCAGGCTCAGGAGATACCCGATCCTTCCCCCACACGATTTGCCAAGAGTTTTGAAGCTTTTGCCCGGCAGGATAAGGATCAGCCTTTTGAGACAGGTGGGATTGTCTTTGCAGGCAGCTCCAGCATTAGGATGCTAAACATCCCCAAGGTGTTTCCGGGGATCAAGGCATTAAATCGTGGTTTTGGAGGGGCTCATATCTCAGACATGAATCACTATCTGGAGCAGGGCATCTTACAGTACGAACCCAGCACGGTCGTTTTTTTCTGTGGAGGCAATGATTTATGGTCAGGCAAATCACCGGCCCAGGTCAAGACTGATTTCGACGAGTTTACTCAGAGACTTTTTGCCCGATTGCCAAAGGTGCATCTGATCGTCCTGGGGTGGCGTCCCAGTCCTTCACGCATCAAGATCATTGACAAGGAGTTTGCTTTGAATGCTTTGTTTGAAGCCACCGCCAATCAAGAAGATCGCATCACCTATCTGGAAGGAACATGGTCCCGTTATTTGGATGAACAGGGGCAACCCATGTCTCATCTATACGTGTCCGACATGCTTCACATGAACGATGACGGGTATGCCATTTGGGGCGAGATCATTCGTCCATATCTCAAACCGCTCTTTCTGGTTGGGGGGGACACAGCGGTATTTGACAAGCAAGGCCACGTTTTGCCGGGTGCCAAGGCCATGGCAGAAAAACCCTCCAGGGTCACACTTGTGTCGCTCCTGGAGGAGATGATCGAACGTGACCACATGGCCCGTCTGCCCAAGACGGCGTACCGCTGTGCTCAGTTTAGCAGTTATGACCGCCATTCCACAGACCCGGGGTCACCGACCTGGTGGGCCAATGCTGATCGAAGCTATTTCGAACGGATCGAAGACAATCATGGCAGAAAAGAGCATGTGCTCATGGATGTGGCTGGCCCGGGTGCCATTGTGCGGTTTTGGGCCACGTGGCATGGCCCGGGCGGTGGTCCTTTTAGCAACGGTACCCTGCGTGTCTATCTGGAGGGTCAGGCAGAGCCTGTGATTGAAGGTCCCATGGCAGATCTGATCAGCGGCGGGGCTCTTGTCGAGGCCCCTCTTTCTGAAGGGGTGTCACCTGATACCCACTATGAACGACAGGGACACAATCTGTATCTGCCAATTCCTTACGCCTGCCACTGCAAAGTGACCTATGAAACCGAAGCCTTCATCGACGAAGGCGCGCGTAAGGGTGAAGCACTGTACTATCAAATCAACTATCGCACGTATGACAAGGGTACCTCGGTCGAGACGTTCAGTCTTGAGGCCCTCAAGCAGGCTCAGCCTGTGCTCGCCCGTGTTCAGAAGGTTTTGTCAAAGCCCGAACGCCCCGGCGCGAAAGGACTCTATGTCGAGGTTGCGCCAGATTTTATCGCACCAGGCCAGAGCCAGACCATGGTGCTCAACGGTCCTGCGGCAATTCGCTCTATGACCATAAAGATACAGGCGGAAAATCAATCGCAGGCCTTGCGGTCTACTGTGCTCAAAATTGAATGCGATGGGACAGGTACTGTATGGGCACCTTTGGGTGACTTCTTCGGTACGGGGTATCATATCCGGTCCTATGCCAGCTGGTATACGGAGGTGACGGCGGATGGGACAATGTCGTGCGACTGGATCATGCCGTTTCATACGCAGGCCACAGTGACTCTGCTGAACCTGGGGGATCAGCCCGTGGAACTGGCTGAGTACCGTATGGGCGTTGGTCCCTGGGATTGGGATGATCAGTCCTGCTATTTTTATGCGGCTTGGCGTCAGTGGTCCGAACTCAAGACCCAGACAAATACGACAGCAAAAGATCTTGGTGCCTTTGATTTGAACTGGGTGACAGTTCAGGGCCAGGGTCACTATGTGGGAGACACATTGACCTTGTTTAATGCGGCGGCTTCATGGTGGGGTGAAGGCGATGAAAAAATCTATGTGGATGGCGAAGCCTTCCCCTCTCATTTCGGAACGGGCACAGAGGACTATTATGGTTATGCCTGGTGCAGACCTGAGCTGTTTGCCTCGTCCTTCCATGCTCAGCCCAGTGGGGCCGGGAATATCACCTCTGGATTCACTGTCAATTCACGCTATCGTGTGCTGGATGCCATTCCGTTCCAAAAGTCGCTCCAGTTTGATATGGAATTGTGGCACTGGGCCAAGACACATATGGATTACGCACCCACCACATTCTGGTATGCTCGTCCGGGTTCAACCTTCAATGTCCAGCCTGATCCCAATGAGGCCAGTGTGCCTGTGGAACAATCAGCTCAGTATGTGCCCAAGCCCCGAAAGGTAGAGAATGCCTTGGAGGGGGAGACACTAAAGGTGCTGGAATGTACCGGCGGTACGCACAGTATTCAGAATTCCACCACTTTTAACTGGAGTGGCAATCAACAACTCTGGTGGATAGACGGTAAGCCACAGGATCATGTGACTGTCGAATTTGAAGCGCCATCGGACGGATTTTATGATATCGAAGTCGGCCTGACCAAGGCTGTGGATTATGGAGTAGTTGAGTTGGTTATTAATGATCAAGTCAAACACTCAGCTTTCGATTGTTATTTTACGTCGGTCGTGGTTGATGCCGTGACATTAAAGGCGTGCCGTCTGTCTGCGGGTCGCAATCAGTTGAAGGTCACCCTTGTCGGCGCCAATAAAGAGGCCATCAAACGATATATGTTTGGCTTGGATTACCTGTTGTTGAAACCCTAGACACGTCAGGAGAAACAACCCATGGCGTCTTTCTGGCCTGGTTTGGTGACGTGCCCTATGAAGACTGGTATGGCCATGAACTGGATCGTAGGAAGTTGATCGATGGGGTGTTCAAATCCCTATAAGAGCAAGTTCAAGGGCCATTCTGTCGACATGATAGATAAGGTTGAAGGCTGAGTGTAACGCAGCCGTGGAGTGTAGCCACTGACCCCTTTGTTTTGTAACTATTATTGGACTGTCATTAGGGTGGATGGGTTTATGAGTTTACATCGTGTTTTGTTGCAGCAGACCTCAAGTGTTTTTTTTCTTTTGATTTTGATCATTGGGACCGGGGTCCTGGCTCAAGATGGCCTGGAGCAGGAGGGCCAAGGGCGATCCCTTCTGATTAGTGAGTTTCTGGCTAGTAATGCAGCACAGGGAGGCATCCTGGACGAGGATGGAGAGTCGTCGGATTGGCTTGAGATTTACAATGCCAGGGACGTTCCCGTGGATCTGGCTGGATGGTTCTTGACGGATAATTCTGACAACATGACAAAGTGGTCGTTCCCTGAGCAGACGGTACTGGGTCCCGGTGAGTTTCTGGTGGTGTTTGCGTCGGGTAAAGATCGTTCTGGGGCAGAATTGCACACAAATTTTAAGTTGAGTGCTAGTGGTGAGTATCTGGCGCTGGTTGCTTCGAATGGTGTCACAGTTGTACATGCGTATCAGCCGGAGTATCCGCAGCAGGTGACAGATCTTTCTTATGGTGTGAAGCAGTACACGCGAGCCCTGGTGTCATCCAATGAGTCGCTGGCTTATGCTTTTCCTGCGTCTGAAGCGTCAGATGAATGGACGGCTGTGGCGTATGAGGACGCGACGTGGCAGACGGCCAAGGGGGCCATCGGGTTTGGCTTTGGCGGATCAAAACAACGTGCTTTTAATGACTGTGTGTATCGCGATGATCAGGCGATTGGCAACAATGTGACAACCTATGGACTTGGCGGTGAAACGTCCGGCGTTCTGGTGGATCAAGAGGCTGGCGAGCCATTGCCGATTACCGTGTCCATCATACAAAGTGGTGGCGTGAGTTCGCAGCCCAATCCCCAGAGTGGCGGCAGTGATTGCGCACCGGGTACGGATGCATTTATAACCTTTGGTGGTCTGGTGGACATGACTGGCGTGATGCTGTATGGCGCAGCAGGGTGGTGGGTGGATCTCACTTTCTCAGGCCTCGATCCAGGAACGACCTATACCTTTGCCACGTCAGCGGCACGCAACAATTATGCAGATCGGTTTACCCTGTATACACTGGCAGGGGCAGATACCTACACCAATGCGAGCACGTCGGGTGTGGGTGTTGTGGCTGAAAACAAAATTCGTTTGAACTCAGGGGATAACCACAATGATGGTTACGTGGTTCGCTGGACCGGAATTACTGCCTCGGATGGCACCTTTACGGTTCGCGCCCAAGCCGATGCGGCCAGCCCTGAAGGACGTAAAGGCTATGCATTTGACTGTTTTATGCTGGAGGGCGGCTTTTCAGGTGCCAATATTGGCGAGCAGATGATAGGGAATAACAGGTCTGTGTTGACGCGTATTCCCTTTAGTTTTAATGATGACATAGATTTGTTTGATACGTTGATTTTACGTATGAAGTATGAGGATGGTTTTATTGCCTTTTTGAATGGCGTTGAAGTGGCTCGCGATAATGTCAGTGATGATTTGTCCGCAGCCACAGACCGACTTGATACGTTGGCAGAGTCCTATGTGAGCTTTGATCTGTCGCATACCATGAACCTCCTGGAATTCGGGCAAAACCTGTTGGCTGTTCAGGCGTTCAATGATGCGATTGATGATGGCCAGTTTCTGGTCCGGCCGGAGTTGATGTTGTCGTCAAGTACGGGAGTACGTCAGTATTTCATTGAACCCACGCCTGGCGTGTTTAACACGATGGGTGCTCTGGACATCGTGAGAGATACAAGTTTCAGTGTCAAACGAGGTTTCTACACCGAACCTTTCGAGGTGACGATTTCTTGCGACACGGTGGGTGCAGAAATCCGGTATACCATGGATGGCAGTGCCCCTTCTGAAACGCAAGGTGACCTGTATATAACGCCGATTCCGATTTCAGGCACCACCTGTCTGCGGGCCCTTGCCGTTAAGCCGGGATGGATGTCGAGCCATGTGGACACACAGACCTATGTCTTTTTGGCAGACTGCATAACACAGTCGGAGTTGCCTGCCGGGATGCCCTCTACCTGGAGGAATGAACCTGCGGATTACGGCATGGACCCTGACATTGTGACTCATCCGGTGTATGGGCCTCTGCTGGAGGAGTCGTTACTGTCCCTGCCAACGATGTCCCTGGTGATGCAGCAGGATGATCTGTTTGGCTCGGCACAGGGGATCTATGCCAATCCGAACAACAGCGGTTCGGCTTGGGAACGGCCCGGTTCTGTGGAGTTGATTTACCCGGATGGAGAAAAGGGGTTTCAGGTCAATTGTGGCGTGCGCCTCTATGGGGGTGTAGGGCGAAATGCTCAATTTAAAAAGCATTCGTTCCGGTTGATGTTTAAGCGGGAGTATGGTGCTACCAAGTTACGCTATCCCCTGTTCGGCGAGGACGCAGCCGACGAATTTGACTCGCTGATTCTCAGGTCTAATTTTAATGATGCCTATGTATGGGGTGGTGACAGGTCTCAGTATATTCGTGATGAATTTGTACGCCGCTTACAACTGGTCATGGGCCATCCGAGTCCACATGGAAATTTTGTGCATCTGTATGTGAACGGGCTTTACTGGGGACTGTATAATCCCGTGGAACGTCCTGAGGCCTCTTTCTCTGCGACCTATTTTGATGGGGCAAAAGAGGATTGGGACGCCTACAACTCGGCCCGAGCCCTGGGCGAGAGCGGGAGTGGTTCCTGGAACGGCCTGTTGAACGCCGCGCATGAGTCCGTGGAATACAATGCAGGCTATCAGAAAATTCAGGGAAACTTTTCCGATGGGTCCCCGGACCCGGACGCTGCGCAGTGGCTGGAGATGACAAACTACATCGATTACCTGTTGCTCAACTTCTTTGTGGGGAATCGTGATTGGCCCGGGCATAACTGGTATGCGGCCTTTAATCGGGAAGATCCCAGCGGATTCAAATGGTTTTCGTGGGACGCTGAATGGGTTGTCGGGATGAATTCCGGTGTGAACGACAACATGACCGGTACCAGCAATAGTCTATGTGAACCCTACGCGCGTTTGCGCGAAAACACAGAATTTCGCCTTTTGTTTGCCGATCGGGTGCAGCAGGCCTTTTCTTATGACGGCCCGTTTTATGTCGATCCTCTGCAAAGCCAGTGGAACCCGCAGCATCCGGAACGCAATCGACCGGCTGCGCTCTACGCCCAATTGGCAGATCACGTGGAAAAGGCCATCGTGGCAGAGTCGGCTCGGTGGGGGGATGTGCGCAACAATTCGCCCTATACACTCAATCAATGGGAGAGTCAGCGTGATTGGATCCTCGGCAGCTATATGCCACAACGATCTGCCAATGTGTTGAAGCAATTGCGAGCCGCCGGTCTTTATCCTGAAGTGGAGGCACCTGGGTTTATGGTCAATTTTCTGCCAAGCCCTGGTGGGCATGTGCCTCAAGACGCCATTCTTTTGATGTCGGCGCCACAGGGGCGTGTCTTTTATACGTTTGATGGTACAGATCCCAGGCTGCCAGTGCATTTGTCTCCACCAGGAGAGGTTCATACCCTGGTCAAGGCCTCTGATGACAAGCAGATTTTTGTGCCCACGTCAGACAATGGTGGCGATGAGTTGGGCAATACACCGGCTCAATTTCTGGTGACCCTGTACAAAGCGAATGTCGATGTGGGCAACCTGGATGTCGCGGAATCGGTGATCCGTCAACCTCAACAGCAACATGATGTGACATTTGCATTGGATTCGACGATCAACTATCACAACACGTCAGCCAGCGGACGCTTTGACCAGGACAAGACCTTTCCTGGCATGCGTATCGGCACGGATGAGGATAATTTTGTAGTGCTGGTAACAGGGACAATGCTCATTTCTCAGGTCGGGCCCTGGACCTTTGGTGTGAACAGTGATGATGGCTTTGGATTGACCCTGCAACGGGGGAACAAGACATTTAATCTTTCGCACGCAGCACCACGGGGTGCCAGCGATACCCTGGGCATATTCAACGTGGAAGAGGCTGGGACCTATCAAGTACGCTTGGTTTATTATGAACGCGGCGGTGGCGCGGGATGCGAGTTCTTTGCCGCGCCAGGGCAGCATACAAGTTTCAATGGGAATGCCTTTCATCTGGTGGGTGATCCAGCAGGGGGGCTGCTATTGGGAGAAGGGAACATATGGTATACCGATGCCATGGATGATGAGGACTGGTCAGTGGGTGGCGGCACCCTTGGCTATGATACAATACTGGCGTATGAGGACTTCATTGATGTGGATATGGCCGATCAGATGTTGGGAGTCAATGCCTCCTGTTATGTTCGTATCCCCTTTGAAACCTCACCGGCCGAAATGGCCAGCTTGACCTTGGATGTGCAATATGATGATGGTTTTGTGGCCTATCTGAATGGTGTTGAGATCGCCCGTCGTTTCGCGCCAGACGAGTTGCGGTGGGATTCCCACGCTGTGGGAGAACGTTCTGATGATGAGGCCGTGTTGTATGAAAGCATTGATGTGACTGATTTTGTCTCTGTATTGCGGGTCGGGCATAATCTGCTCGCAGTTCATGCCTTGAATGTGAGGGCAGAGGATACCGACTTTCTGTTCAACTGTGAGCTCGTGGCCCAGGAGCAGGGTCAGGGGGGTGTATCGGCCTCTGCGATTGAATTCGAAAGTCCCCTTGTTCTGACGGATTCAGTGCAGATCAAGGCGCGTGCCTTTGATGGTCAGTGGAGTGCCCTGGTCGAGGCAATCTTTGCGGTGGGGCCGGTTTCAGAATCTCTTCGCGTGACAGAGATCATGTACCACCCACAAACAGCGGATTTGCAACAGGACCCCAATACGGAATTTATTGAATTGCAGAATGTGGGCCCTGAACCCATCCATTTGAACCGGGTGAGTTTCACCAATGGTATTGGTTTTACCTGTCCATCAGTGACATTGGCCGCTGGCGAGTACGCCGTGATTGTCAATGATCTTGCTCGTTTTTTAGCGGCTTATGGCGACGATGTGCCTGTAATTGGCGAGTATCAAGGCAATTTAAGCAACCGCAGTGAACGGATCGAGCTGGTCGACGCTGCTGGGCTTGTTATTCAGAGTTTGGTGTATCAGGATGATTGGTATCCTCTGACGGATGGTAAGGGCTATTCCCTGATTATGACGAATCCCGGGACAACAGACCCCAGTGAGTGGCATGATAAAGCCACCTATCGGTCCAGCGTGCATGTGGGAGGTTCTCCGGGCTCGAACGATATCTAAAAGCTATAACAGGACTTTTTTAAAAATTCTGTGGATGCATCTTACAAGCCAGCAGGTTATTAGTTCCAGAATCGCCATCGCAGTACTGGGATTGACGTATATTGGGCATATCCAGTGGAGCTGATCACACATACCAGCACCGTATGTAGGCGAGTGAGCAGAGATTATTTTTCAGATTTTTGAAAGATTTTGACTCCTTTTGTAAGATACTAAAAGAAGGCACACACAAGATCGTATCACTGAACCCTGTGTTCGTACATAAGTGAACACATTGTTCAGGTCATGAAGCCCTGGTATAGAAGAAGGAGGCAAGTTGTATGAAATCTACAAATATTATTGTGGCACTGATGGTCCTTCTGGGATTGTCCGCGAGTGCATCAGCCATTGTGCTCGTTGGCGGTGATGTTTTAAACGGCAATTTTAACACGATGATAAATGAAAGTACTGTCGACGCCCAGTTCTTTGACAATACTGCGGATTGGGTGAATCTAAGTCCTACAGGGAATCAGGCTGTTCAAGCGACCCGGGCAAACCTTGATTTTGATGGATCCCGAAATGTGGTCATGTCAGGCGGGGACTCGAGAATGTTTGGACTGGATACAGGCCATACAATTTCAGCAGGGGAAGATATTGATATCGGGTATGTGTGGCGGGATGCGCTCACCTGGGTCGATAGCAGTACCCAAGTTCAAGTGACTCTCTTTGTAACGGACGATAATACCATTAATGGAACACGCACGGATCTGGTTGTAGATCTGTCTGGGTTGTCCACATTGGATAGTACTTATGAGGAAGTTGACCACGATGGGATCTATGTGGCCACTGCGGAAGAGGCAGGCAAGACACTGTTTGTCGTGTTTCGGACTACAGCGGATTCTGTTGGATTTGGCCGTCTGGACAACTTTACCCTGGAGGTGGGTACGACTTTCACTGCATCCGGTCCGACGCCCAACCATGGTTCAGAAGACGTGCTGGTTGACACGCTACTCTCCTGGACACCGGGGATGTCGGTCGTGGCCCATGATGTATACTTTGGCCCTGTTTTTGAAGATGTCAACAATGCAGATACGACGACACCTCTGGGTGTGCTGGTCAGTGCGGGTCAGGACGCCAATGCGTATGATGTGGCTGATCTGACCTTTGGTCAGACCTACTACTGGCGTGTGGATGAAACCAAGGCTGCCCCGGATAATACGGTTCTTAAAGGCGACATTTGGAGCTTTACTGCGGAGCCTTATTCAATTCAAATCCCCGGCGCCAGCATGACTGTGACGGCATCCAGTTCTTCCAATGAGTTCTCAATTCCAGAAGAAACGGTCAATGGTTCCGGTCTGGGTGAAAACGACACACATGACATCGCTGCTGAAACCATGTGGTTCTCGGCCATGGATGATTTGAATCCCTGGATTCAATATGAATTTGATACGGTCAAAAAGCTGGATACCATGAAGGTCTGGAATTCGAACGGTGCAGCAGAAGATTTTGTGGGTTACGGTGTGAAGGTGGTTCAGATTGAGTATTCTGTGGATGGCCAAACCTGGGAAATCTTTGAAGACGTCAATGAATTCAGCCGGGCACCAGGCAACACGTCTTATGATGAGTATGATGAAATCGCTTTGGGTGGTCTGGCCGCGAAGCGGGTGCGTTTGAATATCCAGAGCAACTGGGG
>Ga0307990_1000497_pt1 | contig 34809 bp, 29 predicted proteins | sample EllFjometagen129_FD_203168 | JGI IMG/M metagenome (GOLD analysis project Ga0307990, IMG submission 203168) | Marine microbial communities from Ellis Fjord, Antarctic Ocean - #129 | ecosystem: Environmental > Aquatic > Marine > Unclassified | place: Southern Ocean | collected 2014-10-08
AACGGTACCAGCAAAAACTATTCTCCTGGAGATGCCGCAAAACAAAGAAATTTTGACTATGATGAACAAACTTGGTCCTTCTACAACGAATATGGTCTACTAGACAACCTGACCTTAATTGGTTCTTTCGACTACAAAGAACTTGAATGGACCTTTCAATCAATAACCCTACCTAACGGAAAATACATTAGCGATAAAAACACAAAGTCCTCGGGTTTAGGTGATATTAATTTTGGTCTGCGCTACCGCTTGCTAGCCACGGAGTCTGGCGCACTATCGTTTCAGGCAATGTACAAAACAGCCGAAGCCTATGACGAAAAGCACCTCGGTCCCTTAGAAATCCAACTAGGCGATGCTCAGGACGATTTTGAAATGCGCCTCCAGTACGGTCAATCCCTGTATCCAATTATCCCAGGCTATTTCAATGTTGAAGCGGGTTATCGTTGGCGCAGTGAATACATGGCCGATGAATTTGTATATCTTATAGAGGCCGGTGTCGACATAACCAAAGCTCTGTATCTGCGCACCAAGCTCGACGCAACTGCGAATGTCGGCAATGGTGATGATGCGCCTACTAATCTTGTAGATTCAAATCCATGTGAAGTTGACTTAGGCAAACTTGAAGTTACCGTTGGCTACAAAATCATTGCGCAATTGGCACTGGAAGCCAGCTACTTCAATGAACTGTACGGTGCCAGCACCACTAAAGGTGAAACTTGGTCACTAGCCTTGGCTGCTACTTTGTTCTAAAATAGATCTAAATTCTTCACTAACCGCAGCGCAGCGCACTAACTAGGGGCTGCGCTCAACTTTTTCTTTGTGTAGCAGGTAAAATGACAAAATTGCACCATAATAGTATACCACTGCGAATCAGCCTGATTATACCTGCCCACAACGAAGCTGAATCACTGCCCACCGTATTGGAAAGTATCCCAAAATGTTTGACTGAGGTGTTGGTTGTCGATAACGGCTCTAACGATGCAACTGCCAGCATAGCACTACAGTATGGGGTGCGAGTAATAACCGAACCACGGCGCGGCTATGGGCAAGCGTGCCTTGCTGGCTTAGCAGCGTTGGAGTGTGACCCACCAGACCTTGTCGCTTTTGCCGACGGTGATGGCAGCGACAACCACCCGCAATTAGAACAGTTGGTAAAAACCTTAATCAAAAACCAACTCGATTTCGTTTTGGCGCGGCGCATTGCCCACAACGAACAATCCCTTAGCCCGCAACAACGCTTTGGCAATAAGTTGACCACCACCCTGATCTACCTGATATGGGGAGTGAAGTTTCACGACCTTGGACCAATGCGGGTATTGCGCTGGGCAGCGCTTAAACAACTGAAGATGACCGATCGTAATTTTGGTTGGACAATAGAGATGCAGATAAGGGCAGTGCAGCACAAATTACGTTGGCGAGAGGTGCCACTATTGTACCTACCTCGCTATGCAGGTAAATCAAAAATAAGCCGCACTGCTTCAGGTGTTGTACGTGCGGGCAGCAAAATTCTATGGATTGTCATGCGTGAGCTGTGGCTGGATCGCCAGCAGGTAGCTCACCGTCTATTTCAACGTGGTTGGCAACGTGGTTGGCAACGTGGTTGGCAGCGTGGGGGGCAGCGTTTGCGCCATAAAGACAATCCACCCATCAGCAGCGATGCGACTACAGGGGCAAGAAAGATATAGAAACTAAGCAATGAACTCTCCAACCAGACGCCACTGAGCTGATAGGCAGCTACCACCTGATAACTGAGCAACACTGACCAGCTGATAGCTATGGTTGCCGGAGTTGCCGCCAAGGGGAGAAAAGCAACCAGATATAAGGCGTACCACGGATGCAGGGTCGGAGTAAGCAACAGGAACAACAACAAAATAGAGATACAGCTATGCACCATACTGCTCAAGTTAGCTTCACGACGATACAACTTCCACCAACTGCTGGCGACAACAAGCACAAACACCAGCAGCAGAATCAATCGCGACTCAGTGCCAGAGTTAACCAAGGAACGCAACCAGCGAAACACGCAACTAGAGAACTCCCAATTAGACACATAGAGTTGCAACGTTGCAGTTGCGTTAACAATCTGGGGCAAAAATGGCACAACCAGTGCCACACAACTCAGCCCAAACACTACAGCGAATATCCGTCGCTGCTGTGGTAACAACAACAGGTAAAAAAAAGGGACAAACAACATAGGAAACAATTTAATCATGACAGCAACAGCTAAACACACAGCAGCAAGCAACGACAAGACCCGGCTCCTCTGCACTGAGGGTGTGTTACTGGTAACAGCAAGCCACAAGCTTAACAGGACAAAAAATAGCGCGGCAACATCGACATGTGCCGAAGCAGCACCCTCTAGCACCACCAACGGATGCAGAGCATAGATACTCAGCCACCAGGGGCTGCGCCCAAGATACACCAGTAACTTGGCAAGCACCACGCAGCTACCGAGGTCGAGCACGCACAATAACAACTTCCAACCCAACAGGGTGCCGCCACTGGCAGCGAACAACAGCTGGGCCGCGGGAGGATAGATAGTGACCAGCTGGGGATGGTTAATCAAAGGCTGCACCAATAAACGTGCAGAGTCGGTAACCAGTGCATTTTGCGGTGCCAAGGCGTAGGGATTATGCCCATGCAACAATTGCAAGCCATCCCACAGATAACGATACACATCGTCGGACAGTTCAGCTGGGCGCAGGAGAAACAACAGGCGCACGACCAGCGCCAATAACATCAACACATAAAATATACGCCGCTGTTTGCCTATGCTTATCGCCGCAGGAACAGCACATATATCGCCCAGATAACACACCAGCGTTAACACGCAGACGATAACAGCTGAGACAAAAACCAGCTCAGCAACCACTAAGCGCAAATCACCGACCCGAGCTAAATACAGATAGGATCCACAGACTATGCTAAGTAATAACAACGTAACCAGTACCACTTTCGGCTCTGACAACAATGAGACCCGCCGACCAGCGTGGTATTTTATCCAACTATTTTTATTCTCTTTGGTGATGCTAGTCATGACACATAATTCCGCTTGGAGTAACCAACTACAACTCCTCAATATTCATCAGGGAGCTAACAAGCTTCAGCAGTTCACTATCCTCGATGCGCGCCCTAAAGCGCAATGGCAACAAGGTCATTTACCCGGCGCCCACTCGCTGAGCTGGGAGGACTATACCAGCACCGATAGCGCAGGCGTCAAGTACCGAATTATCCCCCCAGCACAGCTAGCACAAAAGCTTGGAGAGCTGGGCATTTGCAACGACACTCCGATATTGATTTATGCTGACGCTGACACCAGTTGGGGCGGAGAGGGCTGGCTAGCATGGACGCTAACCTGGCTCGGTCATCAAGGCACTATATATATCCTTGACGGGGGGATCGGCGCTTGGGTTGCGACCCAGCTACCCCTCAACAAACTCGAGACAACAACCACCCCGACAGAATATACATTTACCCTGCAGCCACAATTAGCGATATCTGCCGAGCAATTGGCTGACCAGCCGAGCAACTACACCATTGTCGACACGCGTAATTACTGGACCGAATGGTTGCCTAGGCATCTTCCCAGAGCCGTCCATATTGATTGGAAAATGTTTTATCAAGGCGAGCACCGGCGTCCTCTGTCCGCAGAGCAACTCAAAAAGCTTTTCAGTGACAATGGCATAACGCTGGATAAGCCGATCGTTTATTATTGTTCTGGTGGTATCCGCTCCGGATACACTTGGATGGTACACACTTTGGCAGGACTCCCCACGGCCATAAATTTTGAAGGCGGAACTGAGGAATGGAATCACAGCCAGAAGAAACCGAACTAGAGAGCAATCGCATGCAGCACATACCCAGCTATGACCCGGCACAACTTCAGCTCCGAATAGAACAACATCACAACGAATGTACCAACTGTGGTGCTTGTCAGCGCAACTGCGCCTTTTTGCAAAAGTATGGCACCCCCAAGCATATAGTTGACAGCGTGCTTGAGCATGAACCAGACATTGCGTTTTCCTGTAGCTTATGTGGTCTGTGTGATGCTCAGTGCCCGGAACAATTACATATTCAAGATCTTTTTCTGCAACTGCGCCGTGCAGCTATTGCGACCAGACCTGAGCGCTTAAATAAGTTCCGTGGGCTGCGCCTGTATGAAAGCATCGGCATGTCGAATATGTTCAGTTGTTATGCCCTGCCGGACAATTGCCACAGCATCTTTTTCCCCGGCTGTGCTTTAGCCGGTAATTTGCCTCAACAAACCTGGAATCTGTATCGTCACCTCCAGCAGCAGCTCCCCAATTTAGGGTTAGTCCTCGATTGTTGCACAAAACCGTCGCACGATTTAGGTGACCAGCAGCGCTTCAGCACCAAGTTTACTCAACTGATCAGCAATTTAGAGAGCAGGAACATAACCCAGGTTCTTACCGCCTGTCCGAACTGTTATCAGGTGTTCAAAACATATGCTCCCCAGCTTGAACTGCTGTCGGTATATCAACAACTGGCTCAGGTTGGAGCACCAAACAACGAGTTCAATCGCCAACTGATAACGGTTCACGATCCCTGCGTCAACCGCTTTGAACCGCAAATTCACCAGGCAGTGCGCACCCTGCTCGCCGACAGCGGCTACACCATTGAAGAGATGACCAACCATGGGAACAAAACTTTTTGCTGCGGCGAGGGGGGCTGCGTTATGGCTACTCAGCCAGAATTTGCCGACAACTGGCGCCTGCAGAGGGTACGTCAAAGCAAAAAACGTTTGATGACCACATACTGCGCTGGCTGTGTGGAGTTTTTGCGCCCCCAGACTCCAACTGTACATATTATTGAACTGTTATTCGATCCTGACCATGCCCAGAGTAGCACCCGCAAACAAGCAGGCTCATTGCAGCGTTATCTTAATCGTCTTAAATTGAAACGCCAGATCAAAAAAAACAGCGCCACCCAAACTGGAGTACGCAGCATGACCTCAGCGCCTACAACCAAAAAATCATTCTTGCCTAAGTTGTTAATCCTCAGCGCAATTATAGCCAGCATCGTCACCCTGAAGATGACCGGCGCTATAGACGTCATGGAGCCGCAAATATTGCAGGAGTGGATTCTCGGTTATGGGCTGTGGGCACCGCTAGTTTTTATCTTGCTGTACAGCATCGCTCCGGCACTTTTTCTCCCTGGGTTACCACTAACGATTCTCGCTGGAGTAGTTTTCGGACCGGTGTGGGGAGTAGTCTATAGCATAATCGGTGCCACCTGTGGTGCCAGCGGTGCTTTTTTGGTAGCGCGTTATCTCGGCCGTGATTGGATCAGTGCAAAACTAAGCGACTCACGCTGGCAAAAGTTGGATGAAGACGTCGCCATCAATGGCTGGAAAGTGGTCGCGGTTACCCGTTTGATCCCACTGTTCCCATTTAACCTGCTCAACTACGCCTTCGGTCTGACCAAGATACGCTTCAGCCATTACGTGATAACCTCATTCTTCTGCATGCTGCCGGCAACCATAGCCTTCATCTCCCTGTCAAGCTCTGTGGGCCAACTGTTGCACGGTAAAATATCCACTGAATTTGTTATCGGTGCCGGATTGCTGGTGGTGTTATCTCTATTGCCCCTGCTGTGGAAAAAATTGCGTGGCGGCAAGCGCGCGGTGGACTAAATCCAATTTTGACATCGATCATGTGTAGCTATATACTCGCTGAGTTACTCAATAACTCAACTCATCAAGGAATACATATATGGCTACTCAGACGATGGAATTGGTCGCAAAGATCAATAACTACAGTAAAGAGAATATTGAAGATATTCTGCATGTCCTAACGATTGGGGTAAACAGGATAACCCGCATGAATCGCTGCCGCGTCTACCTTGAGGATCTAACCAGCGGTACCCTGACATGTGTCATCGCCACCGGGCTCCACGCCAGAGAACTGCGCGACATCGGTTTCCCGATAAACACCAATGCCTTCATGGTGTCACGGGTGTATGCAGCACAAGAACCGGCAATTCAGGGTGATATTACCCAACTGAAGAGCGACTATGCCCGGGAGCTGGCGCAACGTTACACCATCAATTCCAGCTACATGATCCCGATGATTTATAACAATCGCTCTATTGGCGTACTGTGTGTCGACAGCAGCCGTTCCATTCAGGCCCCCAACCCCGAACAGCGCCAACAACTAATCGACTTCATTGATCAAGTCACCCCTATCATCAATAACGCGCGTAAATACCACCAGCAATTGCTGCTGGCACGGCAGATTGACAAACAGAAAAAAAAATTCGCCGCCCAGCATATGCTTAAATCAGCAGTACGCCTTATTGACAATCTATCTCTGGCTTCCGTGCTGATCCCCTCGTCCATGGACGCGGATAATTCCACCGAGGGGCTACAAATTCTGGCGTCGTATTCTGAAAGTAAAGCCGCGCAAAAAGTATATGACGACAAACAGTTAGTCAGCTTGGCAAAAGGCGAATCTTTACTGTCACGCTACATCGCGGACAACGGCATCATCTTCGACGAGCAGTTTTTAAAACCAACCTACTTCCCCAATTTACGTGAAGAAGCCCTACAAAAACGCTACCTCACCGAAGAACTGGGGCTGAAATCTCTTTACGTTGTTCCGCGCTACGAAGTCAAGACCAAGCGCATAATCTGCGTCGTCAACTACTATACCAGCAAAGGTTACTCATTCTCCGCCTTTGAGCGCGGGCTGCTGGAAGCACATGCTGAAATGGCGGAGCGTGTGATTCAGGTAATCGGCGGTGAACACATGGAAATCCAGGTACTTGCCGAAATCAATGATCTGTTGCAGGAGCGTTTCACCGGCATCCAGCCCTTTCTCAGCCGGGTACTATCCAAGGCAACAGAGCTGATTGGTGCCAACACCGGCAGCATCGCCATCTGCCAGGAAAAGGAAGATGGTCTTTGGCTGGTAGTGGAAGATAGCAATGGTCTGGAGGTAGGTGCTAAAAGCAAGGAGTGGCGCAAAAAGAACATACCACCTATTCCTATAGGTGGGCATGAATTGCCCGTGGAGCAACGCAGTTTAACCGGTTACGCGGCTCAATGTAAGCAACCACAGCTCATCGCCAACACCGACGAAGTCAGTAGCGACGGGTTTTACCGCGCTTTAACGGAAAACATTAAAAGTGAGCTGGCAGTACCAATAATCAGCGACGACAAGGTACTAGCGGTCATCTGTTTAGACAGTGAAAAAGCCTACTATTTCACTAAAGAGCATAAGCGCATTCTCCAAATCGTGGGACGGATGATCGCGCGCTATCTGACCGATTTACAGCAAATTGCCGCGCTAACCGGTGAAGTAAACCATCTGCGCTCCGATGTTGGGTACAAAGACCCAAGCATCTCTTCCTACAAGCTGGGAAACATTATCGGCAATTCACCTAAAACCACTGAAACCATTGATTTTATTCAAACAATAACCCCGCCATTATTTAACCGACTGGCATCATGGCATCAGAATCAGACTATAGAAAGCTCCCTCGGGCTACCATCCATTCTGATTACCGGCGATACCGGCAGCGGCAAAGAGTTTGTGTTTAACAACATCTATACCCGGCTCAATGAGATGTACCAGACCCAGATCAATCGCCGCCGCGAGTTACCTCTCAAAAAGAGCAACATCGCCGCCTACAGCGGTGAGCTCACCTATTCGGAGCTATTTGGTCACAAACGCGGGGCTTTTACCGGTGCCCATACCGACCGCAAAGGGATTTTAGAAGAGGCGCACGGCGGGGTAGTTTTTCTCGACGAAATTGGCGATGCCGATCCCAAAACTCAGGTACAATTATTGCGTTTTCTCGATAATGGCGGATTTTGCCGTCTCGGCGAGAATATCCCACGCACTTCACATGTTCTGCTGGTGGCTGCCACCAATAAAAATCTGCATCAGTTGATTAAAGAGGGAAAGTTTCGCGAGGATCTGTACCATCGTCTTTCGGAACTGGCCATGGAAGTACCATCACTAAATGAGCGCCGTGAAGATATACCCGATCTGAGTACCCACTTTTTGGGTAAGCTGTTTCGCGTCTACAAACGCGTTGATGAGGGGGGAGGCGAGCCGCCTAGCCTCAACCAAGGGGCCAAACAGCTTCTTAAGGAGCACCACTATACCGGCAACATCCGCGAGTTGCGCTCCATTCTCCTGCGCGCCCTGTTCTTCCGCACTGGCAGAGTCATTGATACAGAGGATATCCGCCGCGCACTGCCGCACACTCCAGCAGACAATAAAGCGTCCCAAGGCGCTGCCCTTACGTCACAACTCGCCCAAGAAATTTATACCAGTATCATCAATGGCAACGATGACTTCTGGAGTGCTATCTACACCCCGTATTCGAGCAACAAGATCTCACGCAATGTAGTAACCGCGCTAATAGATTTAACCCGAGATAATGGTGCCAACAATATGCCGCGCATAGCAACAGCGCTCAAGGTATGTGATGCTGGCAGCAACGATGCAGAGCAAAAAAAGATCTTTTACAAATTTAAAAACTTTTTATACAAAACCATCCGTATCAACTAAAGAGCAACATTCGCAGCATAATCACTCAGCATGGTCTCTACCACCTGTCTATCTGCATCCCGCCATGGACCGATACAGGCGAAATAGCAGCGCTCGGGACGCAAAGATACCCGCGCTGCATCCTGAACCACCTGTGGAGTTACCTGCTGCCAGGACAGCGTATCATCAAGCAGCGTGTGCATGTCACCGCTCATTGCGCCCCAACCATAGCGCACCGCCAGCTCCTCAACATTGTCGCGGCTGAAATGCAAACGGTACAGTCCCATCTGCACTACCCGCTGCAACTCTTGCTCTGACACCAAATCACAGGCGCGTTGCGCCTCCTCAATCAAAATTTTTACTGCCGGAATCAATTTTTCTGGATCCGTGGACAGATCTATAGATAAACAACCACACTCTGCATACTCTTCCAGACTGGCATCAACGCTGTAGGTCAGACCAGCATCCTCACGCAAGCGCTGCATCAAACGGCTGGCACCGCCATCACCGAGTATACGCCGTAACACACGCGTTCCCAGAGAAGTTGGTGCAAGACTACCCTCAGTACGCCACGATAACTGCATGGACAATTGGGAACCGGAGTCGCGCACCCAACAACAGTGCGGACCAGTTTCAGCTTGCGCCAAACCAAACAGCTGAACCGCTGGCAATTCTTGCGGCAGCCACTGGGAAAAGGCTTGTTCAACAGCGGTGTGGATAGTGGCAATATCCACAGGTCCGGCAATACTGATAACAACATTGTTGGGCACAAAATACTGTTGATACCAATTGCGTATATCATCCAAACTTAGTTGGCGAATGGTCTCTGGATATCCTATTACCGGCAACCCCAGAGAATGCTTGCCCCACATCATCTGCGCTATGCGATTATCCAGACAGATATCCTCGCCGTGCTCATTGAAGTCGGCCAAGGCCTCTTCTAGAATAATCGCCCGCTCAGTTTCCATACTATTAAACAGTGGCTGCATCAACAACGCGGCGAGCAATGGCAACGCTTCAGCCACCGAATCAGGATGGACATTGACATCAAAACTGGTGCTTTCAGCATCGGTAGCCGCGTTGATCGAACCACCAAGACGCTCAAACGCCTGTTCAATCAATGGTCCCGAGGGATATTTCTCATTACCACGAAACACCATATGCTCGAGGAAATGGGACACTCCGGCCAACGCAGCCGGTTCGTTGCGCACCCCGACACCGACATAACACACCACTTCGACGCTATGCAGATGAGGCAATTGGGTGACCAATAACCGTAGTCCATTGGCTAAAGTTGCAGAATAATATTCAGACATAGGCTCCCTGAGGTTTGTAGATATTTTTTTACTCTCGTGAAGTAGTGTAGCACCTCTGCGCACACAAACCAGTTGTCAGAGGAAAAGCAGGCTGGCAATCTACTCTAAACGGAGAATAAAAGCTCTTTTTTTTGTGCAGAGAAACAGGTAAAATATAGACATTGTACACTGAATACACACGAGAATTTAACGAGGCAAAACAATGACTGGCAACAGAGACCAAAATAACAGCAGCAAACAGCGTAGCCCCGAGCAGATATTGGAACAAATACGCCATGAACACGCGCAACATCAGGCGGGTTATCGTGAACAGGCTCTGAAACTATTTCCGTGGATATGCGGGCGCTGCACGCGCGAATTCGAGGGCAAAAAAGTACGCGAGCTAACAGTCCACCACAAGGATCACAATCATGACAACAATCCTAGCGATGGCAGCAACTGGGAACTGTTATGCATCTATTGCCATGATCAGGAACATATTCGTGAAGTGGAGCAACAGTATGCAACAGAAAAACCAGGAGAGATAACCAAACCAACTCTGAATCATTCACCTTTTGCCGCTTTGGCCAATAAGTTCAACAAATAGTCGATAATACTCGAGCTACTGTAACCAGCTTAAACAACTAACCTTAGCTACCGGGTAGCCAGCTGTACCAACACCTGGCGCAAAAAAGCCTCCACTTGCTCAGGATGAGAAATAACCATGCCATGACCGGCATCGGCAATAATATTGCAATCCTCAACATCTGGAGCAGACAGAACGCGATCCTGCCCACCATGTAGAGCAAATACGCTACATTTAAGCGGTGCTCGTGCCATATCACCTATATAACCTGTTGCCAACCGGCTGCCGCGCAATAATAATTCCCGCGGCGTGTCGGCTATCATCTGGCGCGCCAGCTCAAATTTATCGGCATCACTGGCGCCAAAAACTGCACGCAAAAATTTCGAGCTCATAATTATTTGGCGAGCAATGGCATAAGGGATAAAATTGTTCACAACCTTAAGTTTTTGCGCCGATGGTGCCAAGGTGCTAGATGACAAAGCGCCACTGAGTAAAATTAATCCGCGCGTTGAGCGTTGGCGACAAATTTCACTGGCTACCATACTGCCAAACGAACAACCACCAACTACGTCGTTGGCACTGATGTTTAGCCACTGAACGTGGCGCAAAGCGTATGCCGGCATAGTTTCTTGACGTTGCGGAATCAATAAGCGCGGAGTTATCAGCGGCACAGGCAGATCTTTAAGCTGGGCGTACATCCGTTCGTCTGCTGCCAAACCGGGCAGCAATATCAACCTATCAGGTTTGTCCATCCTATCTCCCTGCATTAACGTCGCCTCCTTATACATATCCGGCAAAAACTCGACTGCCAAGCAAACATAACTTGCAAAATTTCTCAGCACCATTATCATTGACTGCTTGCACGACAAATTACATAATGAAAACTACTTTCAAAATCAATTACATCGAAGCAAGACAGGACAAAGAAAATCATGATCTGCTCTTTACGTCAACTTAAGGTTCACGATAAGGCTACAGTAACTACAGTCAACGCTGGCGGCGAGATGGGGCGCAGGTTACGCGATATGGGTTTGGTTATCGGCACCGAAATAGAGATCGTTGGTCGGGCACCGCTGAAAGATCCGGTGGCAATGCGCCTGCGCGGTTTCACCCTCACTCTGCGCAACAATGAAGCAGATTACATTTACGTAGACATGAAAGAACCTTCGGCATGAAAACTTGCACCATAGCCTTTGCTGGCAACCCAAACTCTGGCAAAACCACCCTATTCAATACCGTCACCGGCTCACACCACCACGTAGGAAACTACCCCGGCATCACTGTCGAGCGCAAAGAGGGCACCATAAAATTTGCCGACAGTCAGCTCAATATAATTGATTTGCCCGGTTGCTATTCTCTGACGGCATATACCCAGGAAGAGTTGGTATCACGTCAAGTGTTGGTTGAAGAACGTCCCGATGTTGTAGTCAATGTGGTTGACGCCACCAAATTAGAGCGCCACCTTTATTTAACCGTGCAATTTCTCGAACTTGGCATTCCGGTGGTGGTAGCACTAAATATGATGGACGATGTGCGCAGCAAGGGGATCACCATCAATGTAGAGGCGTTATCCGAAGCACTTAATAGCGCGGTCTGTCCTACTGTCGCGCGCAACGGTGAAGGCAAACAGGAGCTATTACATCAAGCAATTCTCAGCAGCGAACAACACCACGGCGCGTGGCAACCGCTGCGCCTATCTTATGGCCCTGACGTCGACCCGGTATTGGATGAGATGGAGCAGCTGATAGCTAAACGTTCTTTTTTAACCACTCGCTATCCGGCGCGCTGGACAGCAATAAAATTTCTAGAGGGCGACGATGACCTTATCGAAAAAGGGGCAGTTGATCATCAAACCACCACAGAACTACAACAGATAGTTGAAAATCTACGCGTCCACTGTGAAAAAACTTTACACACTTTTCCAGAAGCGATAATTGCCGACTACCGCTACGGTTTCATCCATGCACTGTTACGTAAGGATGTACTCACAATTCCCACAACCGATGCACGCCTCGACATTACCGACAACCTAGATAAAGTTTTAACCCATAGAGTGCTCGGTCCCAGTATCATGATGTTTATGCTTTATGCCATGTTCCAAATCACCTTTGCTCTGGGTGATTACCCGATGCAACTGCTAAACCGCTTGTTTACGCTGATAGCTGACCTTGCTAAAACAATAGTCCCGCCGGGGCATTTCCAGTCCATGTTGGTGTCAGGGGTTATTGACGGTGTCGGTGGCATCCTCAGTTTTGTCCCGCTGATCATGATCATGTTTATTATGATCGCCTTTCTGGAAGATTCCGGCTACATGGCCCGCGTCGCCTACATGATGGACAAAGTGTTTCGCACCTTCGGTCTGCACGGCAGCTCCGTCATGCCGTTTATTATTTCCGGCGGTATTGCTGGCGGCTGTGCCGTCCCTGGCGTCATGGCAGCGCGCACATTACGCAGTCCACGCGAAAAGTTAGCGACCATCCTTACTGCCCCATTTATGCCGTGTGGTGCAAAAATACCGGTTTTCATACTATTGATCGGTGCTTTTTTTGCCGAATACCGCGCACTGATCATGTTTTCCATCACTTTGGTTGCCTGGATCATGGCGTTATTGGTGGCGCGCTTACTGCGCTCCACTCTAATCAGGGGAGAGTCTACCCCCTTTGTTATGGAACTGCCCCCTTATCGCTGGCCTACGCTACAGGGAGTCATGATTCACACGTGGGAGCGCACTGCCGAATACATCAAAAAAGCAGGAACAGTAATCCTGGCAATCTCCATATTACTCTGGGCAGGGATGACTTTCCCCGGCCCCTCTGAGCAGCAGCTAGAGGCTTACCAGCACCAAAAACAACAGCTGCAAGTTGCCATTAGCCACAGCAACACTACACAGCAACGCCAGATTCTTGACATCTCTCTTGGGCAATTAGAAAGCCAACACAGTGCAACCATATTGAAGAATTCAGCCGCCGGTCAACTGGGCACCATGCTAGAACCGATAAGCAAACTGGCTGGTTTTGACTGGCGCACCAATATCGCCCTCCTCGGAGGCGTTGCAGCTAAAGAATTGATTGTTTCCACCCTAGGAACTGCTTACTCCTTAGGTGAAGTTGAAAGCGCCAACACTACCACCTTATCGCAACGCATAGCCGCTGATCCCCAATGGAATAAAGTTGCCGCCATAAGTGCTATGCTGTTCGTATTACTCTATGCTCCGTGCTTTGTTACTCTCGTTGTTATGGCGCGTGAATCAAGCTGGAAATGGGCGTGTTTTGCACTGATATTCAACAGTAGTATCGCCTTTTTATTGGCAACACTGGTTTACCAGATCGGTATTCGGCTGAGCTAAAAAACACATCTTTTTTACTAGACAAGCAACATAAAATCTGTATATTGAAACCTGTTTGTTGGCGAAGGGGAAACCCTGCATTAAATTCAATTTAAAGGAGAATAAAAATGGCTTATGTAATTGGTGAAGACTGCACTAGCTGTGGTGCTTGCGTAGATGCATGCCCGGTAGAAGCAATTTCTGAAGGTGATGAGCACTATATGATCAACCCAGAACTTTGCACAGATTGTGGTGCTTGTGCTGACACCTGCCCAGTAGGCGCTATCGCTGAAGGTTAATTCCATCAGCGATAACCAAGATGTAACTAAAAAAAGCGAGGGATTTTACCCTCGCTTTTTTTTAGTTACATCCCCCAAGCCCCCACCATCCGCAAACAATAAACCATTCTTAAAATCATATAACGCTTTCCCCTTGCGTTATCTTTAGTATTCATGTTATCTTCCTTTGTGTTTTCAGTTTAGTACGAGGCTCTTTTGATTGAACGGTACGATGACGCACCACAGAGCTTCGGCTGAAAACACCAGATATATACCGGCACTGCCGGCAAATAAAGGAGTAAGACACAATGGCACAAGGTGCAGTAAAATGGTTCAATGACGCAAAAGGTTTTGGTTTCATTGAGCAAGACGGCGGTCCTGATGTTTTCGTTCACTTTTCAGCAATTGGTGGAGATGGCTTTAAATCTCTAGCTGAAGGTGATCGCGTAGAGTTTGAAATTACTGACGGCCAAAAGGGTCCTCAGGCTGCTAATGTTGTAAAACTGTAACATTCTAGTAAAATCAAAAACATGGAACCTCACTATCTTCTGATAGTGAGGTTTTTTTATGCTACAAATCTTAACTACCTTGATACTCCTAAAATTACCTGCTTTCATCTTGACATGCTACCAACCTGTTGCTAGTTTCCTACTGTTGTGCAACCTTGTACTGGTGCGTCAATTACAGTACTTTTTCGCCATTAAGGATTCTCTTGCGAGTTCTCATCTCTGACAATTTTTCTGCCGACGGGCTGCAAATCCTCTCCGCTGCCGCAGATATTACTGTTGATTACCGACCTGGAATCAGCCCTAGCGCATTACTTGACGCCATTGGTGAGGTTGACGCCTTACTGGTACGCGGCGGCACCGCTATTACCGCAGAACTTCTAGCAGCAGCGCCCAAGTTAAAAATAATCGCGCGCGCCGGAATAGGTGTAGAAAATATCGATATAGATGCCGCCAACAGATACGGCATCGTGGTCACCAACACCCCGACAGGCAGCACCACAACTATTGCTGAACATGCTATCGCTATGATGCTGGCCTTAGCACGAATGATTCCACAAGCTTACATTTCAGTACGTCAGGGGCAGTGGAGTTCAGCTAAATTTATCGGCACCGAAATCAGTGGCAAAACTCTCGGCGTCATTGGCGGCGGCAAGATCGGGCGCAAAGTTATTGAATACGCACATGGTCTGCACATGAACGTTAACCTATACGACCCATATCTTTCGGAAGATGTGATAAAACGCCTAGGGGCCAGCAACGTATCGTTCGACACCTTGCTGCAAAGTTCTGACTTTATTTCGCTGCATGTACCGCTCAACAACGAGACCGATCAACTATTCAACGCCGAGACCTTCAGCCGTCTCAAACCAAGCTGCCGTTTAGTGAATTGCGCCCTCGGTGGATTAGTCAATGAAGAGGACATGGTTGAAGCCTTGAAGAATGGCATTTTAGCTGGGGCCGCGCTAGATACCTTTACTAAAGAACCACCCATGCCCAACAATCCACTACTTTCGATGCCCAACGTAATCTACACACCGCATATGCGCGCAGCAACAGTAGATGCACAAATAAATGTGACAACTCAAGCCGCTCACCAGGTGATCAACTTTCTGACCACCGGGATTGTGCGCAACGCGCTAAACGTACCATCCGTCAGCTCTGACCTGCTTGACGCCCTGCGTCCGTACTTAGCGCTGGGAGAAAAAATGGGGGCTTTCTTGGCGCAACTGCTGGAGAAGAAACCCTTTGGCAGCATCTCCATTGAATACTCTGGCACCCTAATTCAACAATCGACGGAACCGATAACTTCTGCCATTTTAAAAGGGTTGCTAACCCCGATTATCGGTCCACGCATAAATTACGTTAACGCTCCGCACATTATTCGTGACCGCGGTATTACGGTAAGTGAAATACGCAGCAATATAGCCGCCGGATTTTCCAATATGATCAAGTTAACCATTGACGGAGTACAGGGAAGCCAATCTGTGCAGGGGGCAATATTTCACAACAATGAGGGGCGCATAGTGGGAGTCGATGGCTACTCGGTCGAGGCCATACCAGCCGGGCATATTCTGGTAGTAAAAAACAATGACCGCCCCGGCGTGGTAGCGTTGCTCGGCACTATGATGGCCGACGAAAATATTAATGTAGCCATGATGAATTTATCCCGCAGCAAAATAAACGGCACAGCAATATCGCTACTTACCATTGATCAAAAAATTTCTGATGCGACCATGAAACAACTGCAACAACACGACAACATTATTTCGGCCATTCAGATTGAGCTACCTGAACAACAGGCAATCTAATCAACCGGGATCAGCAGCAGCCAAATATTTTGGCAAGAAAGAGATTGATGAATCAGGACACTACACCTTTTGAAGCGATGATACCCAAGGGCGTTAAAGATTTTCTTCCAGTTAACGCAGTAAAAATTGAGCACTTGAAAAGCACTCTGCATCAGGTATTCAAACAATGGGGTTTCCAGCCAGTAACACCACCATCGCTTGAGTTCCTGCACGTACTCGAACGTGGGCTCGGCAATGAACTGAAAGACAGCACCCTGCGCTTTGATGACCGCCAGAGCGGCTACATGTTAGCCTTTCCGCCCGACATAACACCGCAGATTGCCCGAGTATTCGCGACACGAATGCACAACGCACCACTACCTCAACGCTTAAGCTATTCATGTCGGGTACTACAGCACACAGAACAGCAGGCTGGCAAAGATCGGGAAATTTTCCAATCTGGAGTTGAGCTTATCGGTCACTCTGGCCCGCAGGCCGATGCCGAGATGATCGCCATAGCCTTGGAGTGTCTCAGCACATTGCAAGCGCCACAGTACACCATTGATATTGGTCAGGTTGAATTTTACCGCGGAGTACTCGATACCCTGAGCCTGACCAGTGCCCAAATAAACAGTCTGCACACCAGCATTCTGCATAAAGATACTTCAGGGCTGAAGCTGCAACTAGAAAAACTGCCGGTAGCGGCAGAAAATTGCGAAGAGATCATGGCTCTAACGCGCCTGTTTGGTGGCAAAGAGGTACTGGATCGCGCCTCACAAGTTGTCACCAATGATCGCTCCAAGAAAGCCTTGGAAAATCTGCACAAGACACTACAGATCCTTGATTTTTATGGGGTCAACGACCACATCACCATTGACCTTGGCGAACTGCGTGGTCTTGATTACTATACCGGCATTACCTTTCAAGGCTTTCTTACAGGTTTTGGCAAAGCCGTATGCCTCGGTGGTCGTTATGACCACTTAACCGATATTTATGGCTGTAGCGCTCCGGCTACCGGGTTCGCCTTCAATCTATTGAATTTACTTTTTTCCATGTCTCAACAACTCAGTGAGACAGTACAACCTGGCGTGGATGCGCTTGTTGTCTCCAAAAGCGCAGACTGTACATCAGCGCTATCATTAGCATCAGCTTTACGCAAACATGGCTATTCGGCTTGCATTGGAGAATACAACCCAGAGACCAACAAACAATATGCGCATAAGATGAATTTTCGTTATTTATTTACTGTTTCAAAGACCGGGGATAATACCGATATGCTGTCTATGACTGACAACGTGTTAACTCAGGTTGCCACGGCTGCGCTAGTAAGCGGCACAACGTCTTTGTAAACAATCAGGAGAGCAAACACATGGCTAACGTTGTAGTAGTCGGCGCTCAATGGGGCGACGAGGGCAAAGGTAAGGTTGTTGATATTTACACGGAAAACGCGAATGCAGTTGTACGCTATCAAGGTGGCAACAATGCTGGGCACACCCTTGTTGTCGGCAACGAAAAAACAGTACTGCACCTTATTCCATCCGGCATTCTCCACGAAGGAAAAAAATGCATTATCGGCAACGGGGTAGTGCTAGATCCTCATGTTTTTCTGGAAGAGATAGAAGCTCTGAAGAAAAAGGGCTATCTGAAAGATAGCTCACAATTAGTTATCGATCGCAATGTTCACATAATAATGCCCTACCATAAAAAAATTGACATCGCACGCGAAAACAAACCGAGCGAACGCCGTATTGGCACCACTGGGCGCGGCATTGGTCCTACTTACGAAGACAAGATGGGACGGCGCGGCATCCGCCTATCTGATCTGGTTAATCCCCACGTTTTTGCCCAGAAGGTAAAAGAGTTCTTACCCGAGAAAAATTTCCTGTTGGAAAAATTTCTCCAGGAAACACCCATCGACGAGCAGGCAATCCTAGATGAGTACAATGAGTATGGAAAACAACTAGCACCATACCTTGCCAACACCTCTGCGCTCCTCGATCAGTGCCGTAAAAACGGCGAAAACATCCTATTTGAAGGCGCCCAAGGCAGCCTGCTGGACGTTGACCATGGCACCTACCCCTACGTCACCTCTTCATCGACTATTGCCGGGGGTGCATGTACTGGCACTGGCTTCGGACCACGCTTCATCAATGAGGTTATCGGCATCTCTAAAGCATACGTAACCCGTGTTGGCGAAGGACCATTCCCAACGGAGCTAAAGGATGAGATGGGTGAGCAGCTACGCCAAGCCGGCGCAGAATTTGGTGCCACTACCGGTCGCCCACGCCGCACTGGTTGGTTTGATGCAGTCGCTCTGCGCGAAGCCGTGCGTACCAATGGTTTAAGCGGTCTGGCCATCACTAAAATTGATGTGCTGAGTGAGCTCGACTCTATAAAAATGTGTACAGCCTATTCATACCGCGGAGAGATGCTGGAAGACTTCCCTCATGATCTACAAATACTCCAAGAGTGCAAGCCGGTCTATGAGGAATTTGACGGCTGGAAATGTGATATCTGTTCAGTGACTGATTACGATGAGTTCCCTGAACAAGTAAAAACATATTTAAAAAAGTTAGAGGAAATTACAGACTGTCCAGTGGCCTTAGTCTCAGTTGGACCACGGCGCGATCAAACAGTGCAACTACGCAATCCCTTTGAAGGATAGGAATTTTATTTAAAAAAAACCATTGACTTCAAAACAGTCATCACGTATAACTTTCCTCGTTGTGAGCCGGTAGCTCAGTTGGTAGAGCATCTGACTTTTAATCAGATGGTCGTGGGTTCGATCCCCCCCCGGCTCACCATTTTTAAAAAATACGTCCCTATCGTCTAGCCTGGCCCAGGACACCGCCCTTTCACGGCGGCGACAGGGGTTCGAATCCCCTTGGGGACGCCAAAAAATATAGGACCCTGCTGATTAACTTCAGCAGGGTTTTTTATTTATTATCAATAAGTTGTAAACCTATAGGGCTAGACTGAATAAATACTAGCTTGCATAATTTCAAACGTTCTCTTTTCCACCTATCTTCCGATATCTCATCTCCACCCTGAGCCATTTTCAATAAAATTCCCTTAATTATCTTCGGATAGTCATCAGTAAAAAAGCAATTACGGCTAATTGTAGGTGCATTAAAATTGATTCCCACGACCAAATGTATAACGATATTTTCATTACCTCTATACTTCATTTTTCCTTTAGAAGAATGCAATCCTGTCTTCCGTCGGAGTTCCTCCTAAAATTTGATAATTAATGCGTGCAGTGACACTGGCAATGCCCTAGTATTGTAGACATCTGATAATTTTATGCACAATATATACACCAACCACCTCAATGTTGAGGTAGCACATTTAAACAACACCATTAACCCACTCCTAGGACAACATTTTTGAGTGCCTGATCATGCACGACCAGAAACGTCGTCTTTGTGTGACATACTCCTATGATCATTTAATCTAACGAGGTGAACATGCTCGAACTACTAAACATTGATAAACCAGTCACAATCAAAGTGATTGGGGTGGGCGGTGGTGGATGCAATGCCGTCAAATCAATGGCAACCACAGATTTAGAAAACGTAGCTTTTTATCTGGCTAATTCTAATTTTGCGGCACCCTCTGATGATCCCTGTCTGTTAAATAAAATCCAACTCGGCAAAAACCTTACTCAAGGTTTAGGTGCTGGGGCAGACCCTGAGGTCGGCAAGGAAGCCGCCAATGAGACGCTTTCTTTTATTATGGAACAAATTAGTGATGCAGATATGTTGTTTGTCGCGGCAGGAATGGGTGGTGGTACTGGAACAGGGGCAGCTCCAGTCATAAGTGAAGCAGCCAGAAAATTAGGTATTTTAACCGTTGGCATAGTGACAATGCCCTTCTCCTTCGAAGGTAAAAATCGTCAAGCCCAGGCGAAAAATGGTCTGTTTGAGTTGCAAAAAAATGTCGACTCGCTGATTACAATTTCTAACAATAGACTTGCCTCACTATCAAGCAAGCTTCCCATTAAAAAGGCTTTTAAACCCGCTGACGGCATACTTAAGTATGCCGTGCATGGAATTATCGACATCATTCAAACTACAGGCATGATCAACGTTGACTTCGCCGATGTGAGAACAATCCTCACTCATCCTGGCCGAGTTATTATAGGCACAGGCATAGCCGATGGAGAAAACCGCGCTAAAGAGGCACTAGAACAAGCCATCTGTAGCCCCCTTCTTGAAGATCACAAGCTGGATGGGGCAAAAGGGATATTAGCCAACATTTCCGCCTCGTCTAGTTTAACAATGGACGAATATCACTCCATCATCGAACAAATTCAGAATAAGGCTGACAAGGATGCTGAGATTATCACGGGGCTAGTTATTGATGAGGCCCTAAACAACACATTAAAGGTTACCATCATTGCTTCTGGGCTAGAAAGCGTCAAAAAACCCGGACCGACCTGTTTACCTTTCCCGGGGAGGAGAAAAACTTAGCCCTCAATCTTTCAGTCAATACTCGACATATTATTGAAATTTGTTGAGCTTGCAACTGTTCAACTCGAATATTTTACCACAATAAAAGAATGCGAAACATTACACCTCAATTCCCCTACTGAAACTTACATCCACAAGCTCTATGAATATGCATACGCCGCTAAATTTAGTAGCGTTTTAACCAGATGATCGCACCCCGCACATACACTGATCAGCAATTTTCAACATTCCAGCCTGGCCAAAACAACGCCATTCCAAGGTGGGACAAGGGCTCAAATACCCGGGGTTCGCCTATTAAACATATAGCTATACGACGATCCTTTTGTTTTATATCAGCTTCTTAACGACAGTAATCGCGATTTGAGCCAACAGTTCCCTGTTATTGGTAGATTTCTGTTATAATTTATTCAGTTGAGTTAGTGAATATAGTTAGTATAAAAATATTTTCTCAATTTCACGTACAAAGGGAACTACAAGCGCCTACTCACAATAGGTCCTCTTTGTTACCTCATGGAGAATGAACAATGACAAACACAATCGGCAGTAATAATCTCGGAACACAGTCTCTGAACAGATCAGAAAACGGTATAAACAAGGCTTTTGCCCGGCTTGCCAGCGGTCAGCGCATAAACAGCGCCAAAGATGATGCTGCCGGTGTAGCGATCTCAGATCGATTGAATGCTCAGATACGCGGTGTCAATCAGGCAATTCGCAACACCAACGACGGCATCTCGATGGCGCAAACGGCAGATGGAGCTTTAAGCGAAACGACAGGGCTATTGCAACGGATGCGCGAGCTCTCGGTGCAGTCAAGCAACGGGACTTATAACGATAGTGATCGTAAGGCAATGAACGCTGAGTTTTCGCAACTGCAATCAGAGGTGGATAGAATCTCCCAGACAACTAGCTTCAACGGACAAGCGTTGCTGGATGGCAGCCAAGCCGAAGATGGCATGAGCTTTCAGGTCGGAGCCAACACCAATGAGACCATCAATGTCAATATTGCCGGAGCAACCCAAGCTGATCTGGGCACCGATGCGTTGGATATATCTACGGCACTGGGGGCTCAGTCCTCCCTTGAAAGCATAGATGAAGCCCTAAATCAGGTTTCCGAAATCAGAGGGGAGTTAGGCGCAGTGCAAAATCGTTTTGAATCAGCCATTGACAACATGTCCGTTTCAGCAGAAAACATCGCTGCGGCCAATTCGCGCATTTCCGATGCCGACATGGCTAAGGAGGTAGCTGACCTGACCAAGAATCAAATTCTGCAAAAGTTCGGAGTAGCTATGCAGGCTCAGGCAAATTTGACTGGAGAGAACGTTCTGACGTTGCTCGGCTAATCAATGAGCGGCACTAACGGCATATAGTGGAAAGCAAAAGCCTGCAATTTTTTATTCGCAGGCTTTTTACTTATCGCTGTATTTATGTAGCCGAAATAGCCGAAATTAAATTGGTTATGTAGGGGATCTAGGAGCGGCAAAAACTGCATTTCTCCCTGACTCCTTCGCTTTATATAGTTTCATATCCGCGCAATTAATCAAACCGCTGTTGCAGGTGCAACCTTTTTCCACAGTACATGCCACTCCAACACTAATAGTAACTCTTGGTCCAACTTTGGAGGTCCTGTGAGGTATGTTAGCATCCTCTACCGCTACCCGGATGCGCTCTGCAACAAGATAGGCACCATCAAGCTCTGTACCCGGCAGCACAATAACAAACTCCTCACCACCATATCGGGCAATCCAGTCGTTGCCGCGCTTTAAAACGTGCGCCATGACAGCCGCAACCTGTTGCAAACAACCATCACCAGCAACATGACCATAGGTATCGTTATACTGTTTAAAGTAGTCAATGTCGCACATAATTAGCGCTAACGCGCTATTACTACGACTAGCTCCGAGCATTTCGTGGTTAAGCGTCTTGTCAAAATAACGCCTGTTGTAAAAACCTGTCAATCCATCAATGGTCGCTTCCTTTTCAGCCACCAGCAAACGGAATTCACGATTAAAGAACCAGAGTAATACTGCTTCCAAAAAAACAAACCCGCATACAGCGTAAACAATATTAATCCAAACCGATTTTTTAAAAGCGGTAAACAGGTCGCTCACATCACTCCATAACAATACTAACCCTACTGGTTTGAGATTTGGATCTTGATCTCCACGGTAGTCACGGAGCGGAAAGTAATACATAGCTAGCTGTGCATCATTAATTTCTACTAGCTCAACATTTTGGGTCTTATAATCATCATTTATCGGAGAAACCTTCAGCAATTCGTTGACTAGATTGGCAGCAATATCAGATGATGCTGCCTCCAAATAGTAATTCATATCCGTGTGCTCGGCAAAATATTGCGCTATAAACTGCGGCCACATCTTGTTTTCAACATGCTCCTTAGTCAAAAGCACTACAACTTCAGTTGCGTAATTTTGTGGGAACATCGGTAAAATTTGTTTAAATGATGTCCCAACTTCCACAGCTCCAACATAAACAGATTGTCCTTGCTCATTGTCATAACACCAGACAGGAGAAACACTGCGCAAGCCGCTATAGATACGTCCGGTTTCAAAACCTGTGTGACCTTTTTCTGTAGCATTAGTATCAACTACGGTAAAACGCAGATTGTCCATCCTGTCGCCAAACTTTGTAGGCTTATGAACCCGCAGGAAACTCAAGCTACCTGGACCGAGATGATAATGCAACTGGCGCACATCAAATTTAGATGTCAGCTGATCCCATGCTGGTTTTACCTGCTGCAACAATTCAGATCTAATCTCCGCAGCAATTCTATCTCCCATTTCATTGTGCATGTCTATAGCTTTTTTACCACGCAGAAACAACTGGTTCAATTCGTTATCATGACTAATAAAATCAGACATCAACTGCATGCTGCGGTAGGTCATCTGTACCGTAGTATTAAAATTTGCAGTGCTAATTAGAGCTTTATCCGTAAGATTTTTATAAAGTGCTTCACGCGCTGAATGGTAATTTATTACAATAAAAGTGGCGTCAAGAACGAAAAACAACAAGCTGATATACAAGATTGACCGTTTGGCTTTTTTGCTCTTCCGAACAATAAATTTATTTTTCAACATAGCGATACTCTTTACAGCCAGAATAGTTCAAACACATTTACTACATATATTTCTGCAGAATTACAGATATCTTAGTATCTTTTGCTAAAAAAACAATTCACTGGTGCAAAAACTACCAAAATCAGACAAACAATGCCATAATTCAGCACAAGATTCTATTTCTCAAACTTATATCAGTCCTGTACCAACATCAATTAATTATCTTGGCAATATTGGGCAAAAAGTATTTATTCAGCGCGACCTCATAACAATAACGGATATCTCTAATGAGCAATACCACCAATAACAATATATCAGTAGTAGAAATTTTCAGCGATGGAGCCTGTAGCGGCAATCCTGGACCTGGTGGCTATGGCACTATTATGCGCTGCGGTGAGCACGTAAAGGAACTCAACGGCTACGCCGCTGATACTACCAACAATCGCATGGAATTGATGGGGGCAATTGTCGGGCTCGAAGCTCTGAAAAAACCCTGTACTGTTACTATGACTACAGATTCCAAATATGTAAGCAAGGGAATGACAGAATGGATAGCGGGTTGGAAAAAAAAGGGCTGGATAAATTCTCAACGCAAACCAGTACTTAATCGCGACCTATGGGAACGCTTGGACGCAGCAGTAAATGGTCACATCGTACAGTGGTGCTGGGTTAAAGGTCATGCTGGACACACGGAAAACGAACGCTGCGATGAATTAGCGCGCCAGGCAATAATAGACAGAGTAATTTCTCAATAACAGGAGGATGGCATGGATACAGTCACCCAGCAGATAGAACAATTTTTAGCAGCACCTTTATTTGCAGTTGCTGGGGTCTCAACTAATCGCAACAAATATGGCAACAAAGTATTACGCTGCTACCAGCAAGCTGGGAGCAATGTAATCCCGGTAAATAACCACGCGGATAAAATTGAGGGTTTGGATTGTATAAACTCTGTTCTCGATCTGCCCGACGAAGTTATCAGCTTGTCTATAATCACTCCGCCAAAAATTACCGAGCAGGTGGTACAACAGGCAGTAACTAAGGGCATTAAAAATATTTGGATGCAACCGGGGGCACAGAGTGAAGCTGCGGTGCAAATGTGCCGTAACAATGGCATAAACATCATAGCTGACGGTAGTTGCCTGTTAGTCGTATTACATTACCGCGAAGCATACTGATACTTATCAAGTGCCCCCCCTAAAAAAACTGCATAAAAAAGCCCCGACAATATGCCGGGGATTTTTTATTCTATAGTTAATCTAGAGGTAGAACTGATTAAGCCTTAACTAGGTTCACCTCTACCATATTGTCACCACCAGGGATAACCTGCTGAGCATTCAACTCAGCAAAATGATATGGGGCAAAAACCAGTCCTTCTGGGACAAAAGTGCTCAGACGTGCTATTCCGGTTGCACTACCAACACTGCTGTTGACAGTTACTTGAACCCCTTCAGCTATACCTGCCTGCTCAGCATCTAGCTTATTTATTTCAACATAGCCTGCTGGGGCAATATCTGTGGCACCTGCTGCATACGTGGATGTAACACCAGTATGTGCATGCATCTTACCAGTTAACATCTGCAACCCTTTGTGAACCTTGCTGGCTACAAATTTTGAAAATATCAGTGATGCAGCTGCAGGAGCATAAGCTTTTTTGGTGCAGGAGCTAGTATAAACATCACCAGTCACAGCTACACTGGCAAACAAATCTGTCAAACCAGCCATCTCAACCAAAATCTTCTCATTACACAAGGTCTGCTTCCCTTTAACCGCCGCAAACAACTCAGCAAAAATCTGCTTATCGCTGCGCGCACTACCGGCAGGCTTGATAGCTTTGGCAAGCATACCAGCACGATTATCACAGGCAATATAGGTACCAGATTTTTCAGCATAGGCTGCGGCAGGTAAAACTACATCAGCCAGCTGACTCAGTTCAGAATCAAGAATATCCTGTACTACTAAGAACTCAACCTTTTGTAACGCTTTTTTCCAACGCCCACTATCGGCAAAGGTAACCAGAGGATTAGTCCCAGCCAGATATAGGAAACGCACAGTTCCTGCTTCGATACCAGCAAGAATCTCATCAGCATTCATACCGCCACTAGGCAACTCTCCAACACCCCAACTCTGAGCGAACTTAGGCGCAGCACCTGCATAACCTTGATAACCAGGAAGCAACTCTGGGCATACACCGGCATCAAGCAAACCTTGAGTATTCGGTCTTTCATCAACGGGGAACAAACCGCCGCCATCCGCAACCAAAGCTCCGGTTACAATCGCCAGATTAGCCAGCGCGGCGGTAACATCAACACTCTGGACCGACTTGGTAACATCTGCGCCAAAAATAATAGCCACATTTCCGGCGGCACCAAGTGCTGCTGCGGCATCTTGCAACAATGCTAACTCAACACCTGTCTCTTTTACTGCTTTTTTGAGATCAATGGCTGCCAACGCTTTTTTAACATCTGCGCTGTTTTTTACATATTTTTTTACAAAATCGGCAGCACCATTACCGTTATCAACAATCAGCTTGCACAATGCGCCAACCAGTGTCGCCGCGCTGCCGGGTTTATAATTGAGAAAAGTATTTGATAGCCCAGCAATACGCACATTACGCATATTAGCCACAATCAGTTGCGCATCATTTTTACGCAGTGCCAACTGTATCTGATAGTTAATTTGGGGTTGTTCGGAGGTGATATCCGAGCCTAGAACCAAGATAGCATCTGCTTGAGCAATTTTATCACTACTGGCACTAGCACCACGCAAACCTAAAAGAGTTGACAAAGTTGCTGATACTTTGTGCATGCCATAACGAGCATCAGAATCTATATTGTTGCTGGCAAAACCGGCACGAAACAATTTCTGGAACAGATAGTTTTCTTCCAGTGTAAGACGAGCAGAAGACAGACCAGCAACAGCGCCGCCGCCAACTTCTTTGACCTTATCTACCACTGTCTGTTGAGCTGTATCCCAATCTACCTCAACCTGAGCGTCTGCCTGCTTAACACGCGGAGCAAGAATACGCTCGGGAGAGTTTACAAAACCATAGCCGAAGCACGAATCAAAACTCAACATACCATTGTTAATTGTCACTTCGTCCTGAGAAGTTATCCGATACAATTTGTTCTGCTTTACGTTGAGATCAACCTGCTCCAAACTGCCACCAGCAAAGCCAATGGAAGCGACCTTATCCATGGTCCAACTACGTGACGTATGCTTGAATGGCTTGGATATCATCGCGCCGACAGGGCATACGGCTACAGCATTACCTTCAATATATGGATCAATTGAATTGCGTGGAATACAGGCGATATAAGCCTTATCCCCGCGCTCGACAACTTTGAAGTCACCTATACCGGTCAACTCATAACCTACCTTGACACATTTCTCACATAAGATGCAGCGTGAAGGAACATTTTCAATGAGAGGCCATGTAGTAATCTTGGCGTGAGCAACATCTTCAGCGCTATATGGTTGATCCAGAACATGAAATTGAAAACAGATGTCCTGCAATTCACATTCACCAGCAGCATCACATACCGGACAATCCAGAGGATGATTGACCAACATCAGACGAATCATATCTTTACGCTGTTTTTCCAGCTCCGGTGTGGTGGTGGTAACCACAATGCCGTCAGTCGCTACGGTATTACAGGCGGTAACCGGCGACTCAACCCCCTCAACATCAACCAGGCACACTCGACAGGCCCCGGTAGGTGAGAGTTTCTTCAAATAGCACATGGTCGGGATCTTGATGCCAATTTTCTCCGCGGCAGCAATTATCGTCGAGCCAGCCTCAATTTGCACATCCTGACCATCAATCGTTAGATTGATCATTGCCTTTTCGCTTTTCTTGCTCATATGAAAAATCCTAAAGCTAATGTCCGTTTAAGCCATACTATACTAAACGATACCGATTACTTATCGACAGCAACCATCGCTACACGATAGCAACGCAAGCAGCGATCTGCTTCAATTACCGCCTGACTTTCAGGCATAGCCATCTCTATTTCATCATAATTGCTTGCCCGTGCTGCGCCATTTATCTTGGGCTGATGTTCGCGATGCAAACCTCCGAGAACCGGGATTTTCTCATCGCTATTAAACACACCCAACCGATTAACAGCATCCTCTAGCGCTTCTTCGTCATCCAAAACCGATTTCCCATCCACCAGGAAGCGATTAATAACACTGCCGGCGCGCTTACCGTGACCAACCGCAAGCACAACAGTCATAGCACCATATTCGCAGTCACCACCAGCAAAGACACCATCATCATCGGTCATCATAGTGCCACCGTTGGTCTTAATGCTGCTCCAACGAGTTTGCTGGATATTGTTTTCATTGCCCTCCAGATACGATAGATCTGGATCCTGACCAATGGCCGGGATTACCATATCACACGGAAGGACATACTCTGAACCTGGCACAGGTTGAGGACGGCGGCGCCCAGAATCGTCCGGCTCGCCTAATTCCATTTTAATAACCTCAACACCGGTGATTTTATTATTTTCAGTAACCAGACGGGTTGGGTTAACTAAAAACTCGAAGCGCACCCCTTCCTCGTCGGCATCATCGACCTCGTAAGACTCTGCTGGCATCTCGTGACGGGTACGCCGATAGACCAAGATAGATTCTTCGCAGCCTTCACGTAATGCAACCCGCACACAGTCAATAGCGGTATTACCACCGCCAACAACTATAACCCGCTTCGGAGTAACTATCCCTTCGCCTAAAGCAACGGCACGTAGATAATTGATACCACCAGTGGAGAACCCTTCGTAACCAGCATCTTCGCCCTCAACGCCCATAGGCTTTGATTTGAAACAACCAGTACCCAAGAACACCGCATCATACTGTTGCTTCAGTTCCGGCAAAGAAACATCTACGCCCAGCTTTACACCATACTCGATCTCTACACCCAGAGCAGTGATATTATCTGCTTCACGCTGTAACAGATGGCGTGGCATCCGGTAGTCGGGAATACCTACTGCAACTGTGCCGCCAGGCTCAGATAGCATCTCAATAATTTTAACTTTATGTCCAGCCAAAGCCAAGTAATAAGCACAGCTTAAACCGGCAGGACCAGCACCGACAACGATAACTTTTTTACCTGTTGCAGGTCTGGTTATCCGTGGCGCCTGAGTGTGATGCATCCATTCATGATCTGAAGCAACCCGCTTCAACACCATTATGCTGATTGGCTCATCAACCAGAGCGCGACGACAAGCTGTCTCACAAGGATGAGGACACACCCGACCACAAACCGCAGCAATAGGCATCCGCTCACGAATTTTTGCCAGCGACTCATCAAAGCGATAGTTTTGAATCTCTTCAATATAAGCAGGGATATCTATGTGTGCCGGGCATTTATCCATACACGGCGCAGTCAATTTATCTTTATAGGCACCAGCAAACTTCGGCTTGCGCCCACCACTGATATAAGCCATATACTCATCGCGAAAATAGGTCAGCGTATCCATAACTGGAATTGCCGAAGTCATACACAGAGTACATTTGCAATCCTTAAGTAAGCTAGAAAGGTTCTCAATAACATCCAGATCCTTTAGCTCACCATGCCCTTGGATAATACGCGCCAGAGTATCTTGCAGAACTCGGGTACCTTTTTTGCCGGGAGTACACTTGCCGCAGCAATATTTCTCCTGCACCCGCTTCATATACTCAGCAGCCATCGCTACGATGTCGATATCCTTGTCGAGCAGCACGATACCATCCCAGCCCATAAAAGCGCCAACCTTGCTGTCACCCAAATGCTCAGTAGGGATTTTGAGCTTCAATGAAGCTAAATCTGCGTTGCCGCCTTGGCGGTTATCGACGATTTTTCTTCCCCAACTGGAAAAAACTATTTCAGACAATATGACCTCCTGTAATACCCCTGCCCTCACGTACTAGAGAGCTTTTTATGCCCCACAAAAAAGAGCGACTCGCCGCCCTTTGTGTCTTGAATCCGCAACAAATAAACAACCACATTTTGTATACAGTATGCAGCTAATTACCACAAACACCCCTACTAAATCAAGGATAAATTTCCATTATTAACTACGACTGTGTACTATCTAGCCTGTCTCTATGGATAGTGGGATGACCTATAATAACTGCCCGCGCAAAGCCGCAATGGCCGCAGCATAATCCGGAACATTAAATATCGCACTGCCAGCAACAAAAACATCCGCCCCGGCAGCGGCAATCTCAGCAATATTGTCGACCTTGACGCCGCCATCAACTTCTAACTCTATATTGCGTCCGCTACGCTCTATCATCTCACGTAATTGGGTAATTTTAGGTAGCATAGCTTCGATAAAGCTCTGCCCCCCAAAACCGGGATTAACACTCATCACTAGGATCAGATCGACCTCGGCAACAATCACCTCCAGTGTTGACGCTGGGGTAGCCGGATTGATAGACACCCCGGCTTTTTTCCCTAGGCTATGAATCAACTGTATCGTGCGATGCAAATGAGGACCTGCCTCCTGGTGCACAGTAATGATATCAGCACCAGAAGCGGCAAAATCTGGAATATACAAATCTGGGTTTTCGATCATCAGATGCACATCGAGGGGCAACTTGGTTACCCGACGTAAGGCCTCCACAACGGGGGCACCAATGGTAATATTGGGCACAAAGTGCCCATCCATAACATCAACATGAATATAATCAGCACCCGCCTGCTCAACGGAACGTATCTCTGCACCGAGACGAGCAAAATCAGCAGATAGAATCGACGGTGAAATCTTGATCATGGGAATCTCCAAGCTAATTGGTAAAGCACAACAAGCACAACCTAAACACGACGACGCAATGCTGCAGCGAAAAAACAATCCATGTTGTCGTGCCGATGGGTGAAAGTAACCAGTTGTCCTTGGGCGTTGAACAGCTCCTGCCAACGTTGTGGCACCCTGAGACGTAAATCTTCATGGCTGAAATCGGGATAATGCTTCAGGAAATCGGCAATCACAGCAACCGACTCCTCCGCCGCAGTTGTACACAATGAATATACCAACAGCCCCCCCGGAGCAACCAGTTGTGCCGCGTTAGCTAAAAGCTTTTTCTGCAATTTAGCCAGCCGGACAACATCATCCTCGGTACGCCGCCAACGTGCCTCTGGATTGCGGCGCAACACCCCTAGACCACTGCATGGAGCATCTACCAGCACCCGATTAAAGCTGCCAGCGGGGAACAAGGTGCATGGTTGAGTCATATCCCACTGTTTGGTCTTTATGACGGCACCCAGACGCTCAGCACTACCCTGTAACAAACCCAAGCGTTTTTCATGCAGATCTAACGCCCATATTTCAGCCTTATTCTGCGTCAACGCGGCTACATGAGTGGTCTTGCCGCCGGGCGCAGCGCACACATCCAACACTTTATCGCCGGGTTGAGTTTGCAGCAAGTGGGCAATCAACATACTGGCTTCATCCTGCATTTGATACAACTCAGGATCAAGATCAGGCGCAGCACGCAACTGACCCCGCTCGACAATTACCCCTTCAGGAGCATAATGCGTGGGTCGTGCTTCCAAGCCAGCAGCTTCCAGCTGGGCAATAAACTCATCGCGACTACACTTGAGAGTATTTACCCGCAACGTTGTCGGCGGAACCTGCAATAACGTTTCCGCCAATAATCCAGCCTGCTCCACGCCAAATTCATGCAACCAGCGCTGCGCCAACCAGCGCGGCAACGACATTTTATAGGTCAACCAATCTAGCGGGACATCTTGCGTAGGCCATTTTACCCGCTGCGGCTCACGCATCATAGTGCGCAGGGTGCCGTTAAGTAGACCAGTAATACGCTCCAAGCCCAGCTGCCGTGCCAGTTCAACGGTACTATGAACAGCCGCATGTTGCGGAATCTTGTCCAGATAAATCAGCTGATAAGCGCCTAAACGCAGCAACCACAAGGCCTGAGTTTCTAATTTAGCTATAGGCTGGCGACTATATGCCGCGAGGATGAAATCGACATTACCTCGACGGCGCAACAACCCATAGACCAACTCCGTAGCCAGACTACGCTCGCGCACATCGAGCTCTGGCACCGCCGACAGGACACCATCCAAGGCAAGATCAGAATAAGCCCCCTGATCCACGCGCACCAAAACATCATAAGCTATTGCGCGCGCATCGCTAAGCTGCACTTGCTTTTTTTTTGCCACCGTAAATCTACCTTAATCCTGTCATAAGCAGCTACAGGCAAAAACATAAAAAGCAGAGGACGTGGTAAACACGCCCCCTGCAATTTTTACTAAATCAGCACCAAACGGCACTGCAAAAATCACTAATATTGCTAAACCATAGCTTCAAGACGACGCACTCTCTCATCCATAGGCGGATGAGTGGAGAACAAGCTTTGCAACCCCTTGCCCGACAGCGGATTGACAATAAACATGTGTGCCGTAGCATCGTTGACATTGCGCATAGGACTCTGACGGTTTGCTGCTTCCAATTTACGCAACGCACTGGCTAAATAATGGGGATTACCGCACAGTTCAGCACCGCCGCGGTCAGCAGCAAATTCGCGTGAGCGCGATACTGCCATCTGCACCAGCATAGCAGCGATCGGAGCACAGATCATGGTGATTATCATTACAAAGATATTACTACCACCCTCTTCATCGTCACCACCGAAACCACCAAACAGCATAGCCCACTGTGCCATCTGCGCCGTGTAGGATATAGCCCCAGCCAAAGTAGCGGTAATGGAACCGATCAGAATATCGCGATGTTTCACATGAGACATCTCATGGGCCATGACCCCCATCAGTTCTTCGCGGCTGAGGATATTCATAATCCCCTCGGTTGCAGCAACTACCGCATGCTGCGGATTACGCCCGGTAGCAAAAGCATTAGGTGTCGATTCAGGAACAACAAAAACCTTCGGCATCACCAATTGATTACGCTTGCACAACTCCTGTACCACCTCATACAGCGGACCACTAGACACTTCATGCCCTTTATACATGCGAATAACAACTTTATCGGAGAACCAATAGGAACCAATATTCATAACTCCGGCAATAATCAGCGCAAAGATCGCCCCGCCGGTACCACCAAGAGCACCACCAATCACCATCAACAGAATAGTCAGCAAAGCCATCAAGCCAACTGTTTTTACATTATTTAACATAATTTTTTATCCTTTATTGCTACGCAAAGCGCAGTAGCGCCATAAAATACCACGGTTTAACTAGTTGTGGGAAATATAAGCAGCATAGCCGTAGTTTTCAAGGGATAAAACACGGAATAGCAACTGTGCTAAACAACAATGGTTCAGATAACTGCCTAACCAAAACGGATAAAGCACACCCCGAGCAAAATAATACTGGTGGCCATGAAACGAATACGGCCACAGGTTTCACCGAGAAAAATCACCCCGATAGCCACACCGATCAGCAAGCTAACTTGACGCGCTGGCACGGCATAACTCACCGGTGCCAGTTGCAAACCGAAACGGAAAGTCAAAAAAGAGGCCAGCATAACCGGTCCTGAGCACAGTACCAACCCCGGATTATGTCGCCATTCAGCCATGACCCGCCCACGGTAGCAAGGGCGCAATAGGTTGATAGACATAAACAGCAGCATGAAAAACACTAAGACAAAGGTAAACTCAAATACCGGATAATAACTGACCCCGGTTTTATCCAACACTGCCCCGATGGAATAGATAAACCCGGCCAGCAGAGCGGCCTGAACTGATCTAGAACAAACCTGAGTAATGGGGAAGAGGATATCGGACAAAGTAAAGCGACGCAATTGCACCGCGTAGGCTCCCATAGCAATGAGGAAAATACCACAACAGCCAGCGCTACTCAGCTGCTCCCCCAGCAGAGCCACACCCCAGATAGGCACATAGAGCATTGACGTCTGCGCCAGCGGATAGGTTACCGACAGATCTCCAGCACGATAGGCGTATCCACCTAGCCAGTGATACAGCACAAAGCACACCGCCGCGGCGGCACACAGTAGCGCCATCTTAATATCCAGTTCAGGCAGCCAACCAGTGGCTAAAGCCGTCACGACCATAAGCGACCAGGAACTGACAAACATCCACCAGATAAAAACAGTCTTATCCCGACTCTGCTTCACCAGTAGATTCCACAGCGCGTGCATAAAAGCCGAAATTATGATTAACAGCAGAGCAAAATTTTCCATGCCAAGCAGCTTAACCAACACCCGGTGTTAAAGATAGCCCTTTAGCACCGAGAGACAGCATATTTTGATATCAAATATTGGTTTGAGAAAAGCTCAACGATAGTTTTTGTGGGATGGTTAGTAAAAACACCAGCTAACTACCCAGTTTGGTGCCAACCGCCAGCGCCCGTCCGCGCAAAAAAGCTTCTGCAGCCAAGCGTTTTTTACCGGGGAGTTGGAGAGCTCTGATGTTCAAGGCACCTTGCCCACAGGCAACAATGACACCGTGCGCATCAGCTTGCAGAACACTACCCGCTACGCCGCTTCCAGCACAAACTTGGGTATCGGCAATTTTCAAGGTCTCACCATCAAGCAAAGTATAGGCTGCCGGCCACGGATCCAGACCACGCACCAAATTGTGAATAGTAAGGCTATCCTGACTCCAATCAATGCAGCCATCCTCTTTTTTCATCATCGGCGCATAGGTCGTTAAGCTGTTATCCTGCGCCACGGACTGCAAGGTGCCCGCACACAAACGTGCCAGAGTTTCCGACATGGCTTCGCTACCGAGCAGCGCCAGCCGATCATGCAGTTGCCCAGCCGTCTCATTAGCAGAGATAGCTACCTCGCGCTTCACCAGCATAGCACCGGTATCCAGACCAGCATCCATCATCATAGTGGTGATACCTGCAGTTTTATCGCCACAGATTATCGCCTGATTTATCGGTGCTGCACCGCGATGGCGCGGCAGCAACGAAGCATGGACGTTAATGCAGCCGTATTTAGGCATATCCAGAACCGACTGCGGCAAAATCT
>Ga0307990_1000498_pt1 | contig 34791 bp, 24 predicted proteins | sample EllFjometagen129_FD_203168 | JGI IMG/M metagenome (GOLD analysis project Ga0307990, IMG submission 203168) | Marine microbial communities from Ellis Fjord, Antarctic Ocean - #129 | ecosystem: Environmental > Aquatic > Marine > Unclassified | place: Southern Ocean | collected 2014-10-08
ACATAAATTGCAAGCTTTTTTATGGTTATACATACTTTTCTTGCAAACAAAGATAGTGAAAATAATTTATTTTCACAACTTATTATACTGCATATCAATTGTATAATCTGATGTTAAGGAACGACTAATTAAAAAAATATATTTCAATCCTTCTGTTTTTTTTTCGTCCTTCACTTGTTGTATTTGTTGAAATAGGTTTTGAACTTCCTTCACCCCTTGAATGAACCCTGTTATTGTTAACTCCCTGCTCTATCAAATATTGCTTAACTGCATCTGCTCGTTTTTTTGATAATTCAACATTATAGTTCTTCGCTCCTTTGTTATCCGTATAACCTACAATATTAATATTGATATTATTGTTTTGCGTCAAATAATTTGCAATAATATCTAACTGATTACTTATGTTTTTTTGTATTACATATTCATCAGTTTCGTATTCTACATCTGGAATTTTATATAGTAAATTCTTAGGAACTCTCCCTACATAAACATCGTCAACAAAATAATATCTTTTTCTTTTTGCATTTTTATTAATAATTAAAGCGCTTGAAAGCTCATTTTCATAATTTTTATTGAAACTACTTATTGTTAATATATTTTCATTACCATTTGCAATATAAAATCCTGATACCTTATCCCAATTAACAGTATCTGTCAAGTAGCTATGCTTTTCATTTCTTATTTGAGGAATAATTGTATCTAAAATTTCTGACCCCCAACTATAATTAAAAGTCTTATTTGAAAAATACAATCCTATGTCCCAAATAGCATACGAACTACTGTCAGACAAATTCACAAAAAACTCAATATAATAAACGGAATCTCTTTTTAATGGCTCTATCAATTTTGTTTGTAATAACTCAACAGGAGAAACCAATCCTGCGTATGCAATACCTGTTCTTGCCTCTTGATATCCACTAATATTATATGGAGTAGACATTTTTTTAGTTATATATTTCTCTTTGGGGCAAGATTTGTAATAATCAGATGAAAAACCTTTCCAATATTTAGATTTACTAATTTGACTATAATTAGTTGGGCACATTCCTTCTTCAAAGCTGGAGTTCTTTACCAAATTTTGAGAGTGCAAAGCTTCTATAAATAAAATAAGTGTTAATAATAGTATGATTCTCATTGCTTCTTGTAATTAAACCTAACGTTTGGCTAAACTGCGTTTTAATGCTGTTTAGGTTTTATTGTGCATAGTATTTTAATGTCATTTTTCATATTCATAGTAAAGAATATAAAAAGGACTATATTCAGAACCAATCAAATCATAAGAAAAGTATTCAGCTTCAATCATAAAATCTTCTAAATATTTATATTCAATTTTATGAAAAAGATATGTTGAATCTTCCATGCGTATACCTTTTGTTGCCTTAATATTTGTTTGATATATTTTCCCGAATTTACTAATTAGATGTGTTAATAGTATTTCATAATATTGGTCACCTATTATATCAATGATTTTAGATTTCTTTATATCTCTTTTAATAAGGGGAAAGCACCTAAGTACAACATAAGCGCAATAATGATTATCATAGGAAAGAGAATCTTTATAAAAAGATGTCCATATTGCAGATTTAATTCTTTTGTTCTCGATTGATATTTTCCATTCCCCAATTAATATTCTTATTGGAATATTGTCCTCCACATAATTACTTTCAAATAATTTTATTTTTGAAATATTATTATCAATGATAGCTGATGAATCACAATCAAGCAAAGGTCTGTTAATGAAAATATTTGAGAAACAGATATTATCTTGGCTAAATTGTCCAAACGCCTTATTGAACCAAATTGTCGAGATTATAATAGACAGTTTAATAAATAGCTTCATTAGTTTAATATTATTATGCACAACACTCCACTAAAATGCGTAGTGTTTTTTATTTCTACTATAGTTACAAGTGTTTATTTCACAAAAATAAACAAAAAAGGAGAAAACTCTCCTTTTAATTTTAGATTTACAATTTTAGACATTTCTTTTTTACTCCGTTTTTCTTATAGCAACATCAAGTCTTGTCCCTTGGTTTTTATTACTTCAGAATCTATTGTTAAAGTGTCGTATTTTTTTTTTCAACATAATATTTTCACACTATTTTAGATAAATAATTGAAGGATAAAATTGATGCTACTCTAAAAAAACAGCTTATTGAATTTAATATAAAAGCAGTAGGCTTATAAGCAGGATTCTGTCTTGTTCTATCATTTATCTTGTTTCGCCATCACTAACGAAATCTTGCTGCCCACCCCCCGACATTGAACGAGCAATTCTTAACTGTCGGTATATTTGGCATTGCAACCCATAAGATGTACGACTACCATGGTTACCCACACTGCCGGTGAGCTCTTACCTCACCTTTTCACCCTTATCCCGACAAGTCGAGACGGTTATTTTCTGTTACATTACTATACTCTCGCAAGTATCTTCCTGTTAGGAAGTATGGTGCTCAGTGTTGTCCTGACTTTCCTCTCCAAAATAAATTGGAGCGATAGAATAGCCTACTGCATTGCAAAATTAGAAAGAAAATTTATAATATTTGAATATAAACCTCATGAAATTTTAAGTTTTTTTATTCAATGGCAATTCAATACCATAACCTGTTTTTTTATCTTGTCGTTTTAGCAAGATGGCAAATAATAAGCCAAGTAAGCTAATAGCAGCAAATAAGAACATTACAGGTGTATAATTCAGAATATCGGGACTTCCAGGATTTGTTTTATCAAGTATTATACCGGCAAGTAGCGGAACACCCCATAATCCCAAATTTTGTATTGAATACATAAGCCCGTATGCTGTGCCTATTTGTTTGTCGTCAACCATTTTTACCATAGATGGCCACATGGCAGCAGGTACTAATGAAAACCCAATGCCAAGCAAAATCATCGGCACATAAGGAGCGATATTGCTTGTAGCAAAACATAAATGAACAATAAATAATGTGATTGAGCCAAATATCATGGCAGTAGCACTTTTACCTTTTCTGTCAATCATCAATCCAAACAAAGGTGTAAATATTAAAGTACCTAATGGTAGCAAAGAGGTTATTTGCCCACTTTGCAAAGGCGACATATTAAACTTGTTTAAGAAAAAATCAGGAGCATAAGATAAAAACGGAAATACCGCTGAATAAAATGTAACACATAAAAGAGCAATAAAAATATAAGCCTTGTTTGTTAATAAACCCAATATATCGGCAAATTGAAATTTTTCTTTTATTTTTTCCTGTTTTGATTCTTTGGCATTTTTATCATACTTAATATCTATAAGCATATAGATAATAAATACCAATAAACCAATACAGACCAGTATGGCTGCCAACCATATAGCAATATTTAATCCTGAACCATCTTCTTTTGCAAAAACAGGTGATAATTGCAAAGCAGCAAATGTTCCTAATCTTCCAAAACCTACCTTTATACCAAATGCCAAAGCAAGATCCTTACCCTTAAACCATTTAACCAGTATTTTGCTAATAACAACAATACTTGTTTCGGCTCCAAGCCCAAAAAAGAACCTGCCAAGCAACATCATCTTTAATTCAGGCGAATAATTGGGTAAAAAAGATTGCATTATACTATACCCAAATTCTCCGTTCTGATACATATTGGATGCACCATAAGCTGTCAAAAAGGCACCAAAAGCCATAAAGAAGACAAACATAAATCCCGTACGTCTTATTCCAAGTTTATCTAAAATTACTCCCCCAATTACTGCCATTAGCAAAAAAGTGTTGGGTATAGAATAAAATGAAACAAATAACCCGTATTGTGTATTAGAAAAATTAAACTCACTTGTAAGGTGAGTTTTAAGCGTAGAAAAAGCATCGTAAAAATAGTAGTTGACAGAAAGAACAAAGCCAATAAGTATTAAAACACACCATCGTGCAATAGCAGAATTATTTAATGTTCTTTTAAATTGCTCCATCCATACTAGTTTTTTAAAAAACTAAAAATAAAGGTTTTTTATAAATGATTATGGCTTTTTTAAATAATAATTAATAATTAGTCTCAAAATAACGCAACATTTCACTGTGTATACACGTATAAACACATAATTTATAAATATAAAATTGTATTAAGTGCTATAATTTTAACACATTGCAGTTATAAAGAAATATTTTAGAATCAGGATTTAACTTAATATAATTTTAAAAAAATAATTGTTAATTAATGTTTGGTAACTTATTTGTATGCTTTAATTATTAGATTGTATAAAATAATTAATTTTGAGAAATTTTTAAATTGAAATGAGACAGGTTTTAGTAATATTAATTTTTTGTTCACTTGTTTTTAATTCACAAGCTATAGTGCTGCCATCGCAAATCAGTGACACTCTTAATGTTATTGATGAGAATAATATGAAACAAGGCTATTGGATAATTCAGGATAAGACAAATACATACAAAAAAGAGGAAGGGAAATATATTGACAATAGAAAAACAGATATTTGGAAAGCATACTATCCCAGCGGAAAAATTAAACATGAAATTACATATATTAAAGGCAGAGCAAACGGATATGCAAAGTTTTATTACGAATCGGGAATAATATCAGAAGAAGGTATATGGAAAGGCAATAAATGGGTTGGAGAATATAAATATTTTCATACAAACGGTAAAACTGCTTATGAATGGCAATATAACAAGGCAGGAAAAAGAACCGGAGTTCAGAAATATTATCATGACAATGGGCAATTAATGATAACCGGCGAATGGAACAATGGTAAAGAAGCTGGTGTTATAAAAGAATACTATGCAGATGGAAAATTGAGGTCAGAAAAAACTTTTAATGAAGGTAAAGTAGATTCAGTTTCTATAAAGATTTACGAACCACTAGGTAATGCTACGAATAATAATACTAATAACAATGACGTGAAAGTTGTTATTGTAAACGACAATACTAATAATGGCGAACCTGTTGGATACTTTACAGGAGACGGGGAACATACAACCTTTAAAAGAATTAACGGACAAAGGAAAAAAGATAGAGAAGGAATGTTTAAAGGCGGAAAATTACAAGATGGTAAAAAATACTCATATGACACTAAAGGGAAACTTACAAAAACTGCAATTTACAATGATGGAAGAATTGTAAATATCATCTACGCAGAACAAGAATAATTACTAACTTTACATTTTAAAATATTTTTTTAGTTTTATTGCTATGAATAATAAACTATTGATTTATAATACGCTTAGTCGTAAGAAAGAAGTCTTTGAACCGGTAAATCCACCAAATGTAGGATTGTATGTTTGCGGTCCAACAGTATATGGCGATGCTCATTTAGGTCATGCCAGACCTGCAATATGCTTCGATTTACTTTTTAGATATTTAAAACATCTTGGCTATAAGGTACGCTATGTGCGAAATATTACCGATGTTGGACATCTGGAAAATGACACAGATACAGGAGAAGATAAAATTGCTAAAAAAGCAAGATTAGAGCAACTTGAGCCAATGGAAATAGCCCAGTTTTATACTGAATCTTATCATGAAAACATGAACCGCTTAAATGTACAAAGCCCAAGTATAGAGCCACGTGCTTCAGGTCATATTATGGAACAACTTGATATGATTGACAGAATAAACAAAAGTGGATTTGCTTACGAAATTGATGGATCAGTATATTTTGATGTTGAAAAATATAACGAAAAAAATAATTACGGAAAATTATCAGGTAGAGTTTTAGATGACCTAAAAAGCAATACTCGTAAACTTGAAGGTCAGGATGAAAAGCGAAATAGTTTTGACTTTGCATTATGGAAAAAAGCTGCACCCGAACATATTATGAAATGGAAATCGAAATGGAGTGATGGTTTCCCCGGTTGGCATCTTGAATGTTCAGCAATGGGAGAAAAATATCTTGGCGAAACTTTTGATATCCATGGAGGAGGAATGGATCTATTGTTTCCGCATCATGAATGTGAAATTGCACAAAGTATGGCTGCTAATGGAAAAGAAGCTGTTAAAATCTGGATGCACAACAACATGATTACTATTGACGGACAAAAAATGGGAAAATCGCTCGGAAACTTTATTACGCTAAATGAGTTTTTTGAAGGCAAGCATAAAACACTTGACAGAGCTTATAGTCCAATGACAATTCGTTTTTTTATATTGCAAGCACATTATCGTTCTACTGTCGATTTTTCTAATGAAGCATTACAATCAGCTGAAAAAGGTTTTAAAAGACTTATGACAGGAATTAAAACACTAGGGAAAATTACTGCTTCAGATAAATCAACTATTGATATTACCGATTTTGAAAGCAAATGCTATAAAGCTATCAATGATGATTTGAATAGTCCGATACTTATATCATATTTATTTGATAATGTTAAACTAATAAACTTAATTGCTGCAGGGAAGGATAAAATTTCTGTCGAGGACCTTGAAAAATTAAAAAATATATATAATACTTTTGTTTTTGATATACTTGGTTTGGTAGATGAAAATGATGATACATCAAATGATATACTTGACAAAGTTATTGATTTGCTTCTGAATATCCGGTTAGATGCAAAGGCAAACAAAGATTTTAGCACATCAGATAAAATTCGTGATAAGTTAAGTGAAATTGGTGTAGTTGTTCGTGATAAAAAAGATGGATTTGAGTGGAAAATTGAATAATTTTATTATATCTTAATATGTTGTTTTATAGACTTATATTAATTTCAATTGTATTTTCTTTAATATTTTTGGAATCGTGTAAAAATGATAATATTGAAATTGTTGAAAATGAGAATGACTCTGTAATTACCGATAATAACATTAAAAGCACAAAATTATCTGAAATTATATCTCCTGTAAATAATGCTTTATACACAATTGGTGATAGCGTGTTGTTTGCTATTAATCCAATATCTGATGAAAACCTTATTGATTCTGCGAGTATCTTTATTGATAAAAAACATATTTGTACAATAACAAAACACCCTGCCCGATATACCTGGTATTCTGAGATCACTAAAGTCGGAAAAAACAAATTTTCAGTCACAACTTATTTTTCTGATGGAAAAGAATATAAAAATTCAGTTAATATTAATTTTAAATCAGATATTATTCCAAAAGAATATACTTATAAGGTGATAAATGAATTTCCACATGATATTAAAGCATATACTGAGGGATTTGTTTATGAAAATGGCTTTATTTATGAAGGAACGGGACAAAAAGGCGAGTCTTCAATACAGAAATATGTACTTGAAGATCATGAAATAATTCAAAGCTATAATAACACATCCGATATTTTTGGCGAAGGAATTATTATAATTAATGATAAGTTAGTTCAACTAACATGGCATTCGGGAATAGGTTTTGTGTATGACAAAGAGACATTTAAGCGCATAAGCAAATTTAATATTCAAACAGAAGGTTGGGGAATAACAAGTGATGGAGAACACTTATTAATGAGCGATGGTACTAACAAAATTTATTATTTGGAAACAGAAGTTTTTACTAAAACAGGAGAATTTGAAGTATATGATAATATTGGAAAAGTAAACTCCCTTAACGAGTTGGAATTTGTTGATAGTATGATATATGCAAATATTTACACACGTGATAAAATTGTAATTATTGACCCCAAAACAGGAAAAGTAATCACAAATATTAATTTATCAGGAATTTTAAACCCAAAAGACAAGCATCCTAAAATTGATGTTTTAAACGGCATTGCATGGGATAGCGAAAACAAAAGATTACTTGTTACAGGTAAATACTGGCCAAAAATTTATGAGATAGAACTTATTGAAAAATAAGACTTTTTTGTTTATTTTTTTACTGCTTTCCTTGTTATATTATTATTAATCCTTATAAAATAAATTCCGTTATTTAAATTCGTTTAAAATAATACAACGGAGCATTTACTTTTCTCTTAAATAAAACAATATCTTTGCAATTATTAAATTATGAGTTTAATAAAATACATATTACCACTACTGATATTGTTATCAACCTTTTCACTTGCTCAAGACGAGAAAAAAACAATTGAAGCAATTAGAATAAGTAATCCGCCGGTAATAAATGGAGATATTAATGACTCATGCTGGAATAATGTGCCAATAGCAACAAATTTTATTCAGTTTGAACCATACAATGATGGTCGTGCTGGTTCGCAAAAAACAGAGGTAAAAATTACATACAACAATAACGCATTATATGTAGCTGCAATGATGTATGATACTGCACCTGATAGTATTCTTGTAGAATATAGCGAACGCGACGATTCTGAAGGAATTACCGATATTTTTGCTTTTTCAATAAATCCATTTAACGATGGTATTAATGCTGTAAGCTTCTGGGTTACGGTAGCAGGAGTGCAGGTAGATATTAAAATTACAGAAGAAGACATGGACGAAAAATGGAATGCTGTTTGGGAAAGCGAAGTTAAAATGCTTGATAACGGATGGAGCGCCGAAATTAAGATACCGTACTCTGCAATACGTTTTCCTAAAGTAAAAGAACAAATATGGGGAGTTAATTTCTGGCGTGGCATTAGGAGATATAGAGAATGGTCAACCTGGCAATATATAGATAAAAAGAAAGGTCTTATTACTCCACAAGTTGGTATAATAACTGGGATAAGCGATATAGAGCCACCAATAAGATTATCAATAACTCCGTATGTTTCTGCTTATGCCGAAAATTATTCTGAGAATAAAGGTCTTGGGTATACTTTTAATGGAGGCATGGACCTAAAATACGGTATCAACGAAAGTTTTACTTTTGATGTAACCCTAATTCCCGATTTTGGACAAGTACAATCCGATGACGAAATTCTTAACCTTACACCTTTTGAAACATATTACAACGAAAAACGTTCATTTTTTACTGAAGGAACAGAGTTGTTTGAAAAATGCGAAATATTCTATTCGCGAAGAATTGGCAACGAGCCGGCGGGTTACGAAAATGTTTATGATATAATTAAAGATAATGAAGAAATTATTGAAAACCCCGAAGAAACAAAGCTGATAAATGCAACAAAACTTTCGGGCAGAACAAACAAGGGCTTGGGTATTGGATTATTTAATGCAATTACATCAAATACTTATGCCATTATTGAAGATACGCTTGGCAATACCAGAAAAGTAAGTACACAGCCGTTTACAAATTATAATATGATAGTGTTTGATCAGTCGCTTAAAAACAACTCATATATTAGCATTGTAAACACAAATGTTACAAGGGCAAAAGATGATTACTCTGCAAATGTTTCCGGCTTGGAGTTTGGACTTTTAAACAAAGATAACTCTTACGATATATACGGTAATGGAATTATCAGTCAAAAATATATTGCAGACTCTACCAGTATTGGATATAATTATGAAATTGGCTTTGAAAAGAACAGTGGCAATTTTACATTTGATATATACCGTGCAGTTATTTCCAATACATACGACCCTAACGATATGGGGTATCTTGAAAACAACAACGAAGTAGAAAACGAACTAGAATTATCATATAATATTTTTGACCCATTCTGGATAATATTAAGAAGTGACAATAGCCTGTCAACAAGTCACATTAGTTTATATGAACCAAGCAAATTCTCTTATTTCAACATATATTTAAATTCAATAACAGTATTTAAAAACCATACTACATTGTTCTTGAATCTTTTTAGTATGCCTTTAGAAGGAAACGATTTTTTTGAATCGCGCACAGGCAATGTATTTAAAATGCCTGTAAACACTTTTTTCAGCATTTTTATTTCGCCCGATTACAGAAAAAAGTTTGTTATTGATGTAGGCGGTAGTTATGGTTACTCCAAAAGTTTTCATAACAGAAAAGCCATTAGCGATTATGATATTACAATTTCTCCACGATTACGTTTAAGCAACAAAATGAATTTAATTTACAAGTTTAATTACGATAAAGTTTCTTTAGCATACGGATATGTTGCATTTAACGATTCTATGAACGCAGTGGTTTTTGGAGAACGACAAGTAAAAACTATAACCAATACAATATCGTCAAACTATATTTTCAATAATAAATCGTCGTTAAATTTCCGATTACGTCATTATTGGTCTACTGCAAAGTACTTCGACTTTTTTACCTTAAACAATGAAGGATATTTAGATAACACCAATTATACAGCTAATCACGATATTAATTTTAATGCTTTTACTATTGATATGTCGTACAAATGGCAATTTATGCCGGGCAGCGAAATATCGGTAGTTTGGAAAAACAATATCTATACTTTTGGCGATGAAATTATTTACGATTACCGAAAAAATTTAAACAATATTTTTAACTCACCACAAATAAATAGCCTTTCGGTTAAAATACTCTATTATTTAGATTACTGGTATTTGAAGAAACGGTAAACTTTGGGCTTGGGCAGTAATTAACGACGATTAAATTGGGCTTGAAAGCGATATCGCTAAAATTACGGTTTAAAGAAAATACTTAAGCCCAAAAATTCACAAATTTTTGCTAACTATGATAGCGACTAAGATTACCCAACATTTTTGATACCCAAAAATGGGATTGTCTAAATCGGGATTACACGCTTTAAGGCTGGTGCCGATATTGCCACTACTGTAAAAATGACAAGCTCAAAAGGCAATTATCAGTTTTCGAAATTAGAACCCGGAATATGGATTATTACTTTCGAAAAATTTAGTTTCGATACTATTACAAAAGAAGTAGAAATAATTAAAAACAAAGGCTTACGCCTTGATGTGGCTATTAGAAAAACGGAGTAAATTACAAATTCATCCGATGACTTAAAGTCATCGGATGAGTAACTAATAAGTTTAGAATGCCTAAAATTAAAAGGGGAGAGTTTTTTTGCTCTCCTTTTTTTTGTATATATTTGCTAAATGTTTAATACAGTATTGTCCAACAACTAAACATTTAATAAAAGTTTAGTTCCTCCCCTTTGGGGAGGTTAGGAGGGGCCGTTTAACAAAATTAACAAATTGTAGCTATAAGAGATATAACAAGCATTAATGCTTTTTATCTACTAGTTAGAGAATATATCCAAATACACAGACAATATGACTATTAAATTTTCAATTTTCTTTTTTCTACTAGTAGTATTATCCAGTTGTGATAAATTTTATGAGGGCCAACTTGTAATTGAAAATAGTACGAGTAAAAGTATATCTATTAGATATCAAATAGATTTTGATTCTAATTATTATCAAGACTCAATTTACCAGGCAACAATTGATCCTTACGGCAAAAAAAACATTTACAATAATCCGAGTTCACTTGGAATGAAATGTGAGGAAGTAAAATCAACACAAGAGAAAATCTATTTTTTGAATATTCTTAGTATCACAAATTCTTCTAATGACAGTTGTTCAAAGGCATACAATGATTGTTCGGAATGGAAATTTGAAACTAAAATACGAGAAGATGAACTTGACTTAATAACATATAGATTTGTTTTGGATGAAGATGATTTTAAACATTCTATAACAAAACCTAAAAAGCATTAAAACACAGTTTAGCCAAACCGTTATAAACAAGATTAAAACAAAAAAATGATGAATATAATTATATATATACTGTTAGGTGCATTCACATTAGGATGTACTAGTCCTAAAGTGAATATCGAATCAAATAAGCAACAGGAAAATTGCCTTACGGCAAAAAATTTTAATTCTATTGCCTCTTACATTGAAGATAATGGTAAGCCGATAAAACTTTCAGAAAGATTGATGTCTGATAAAGAGTCTTTATCCTTAGAAGTGTCTATTGGCATGAGGTCTATTCAGCTTGAAGATTATCAAGATCACAAAAGGATTATTATAATTGATAACAATGAAGATCATAAAATTCCGCATTATTTTGTATCAATCGAAAACAAAGAACTTCAAATTTCAGCTTATTACTCAAGATTTGATACTGAAGAAGACAGAAAAAAGAGAGCAGATCATTGGTGCAATATTGTTTCAGAATTAGCAATAAAACAATGAACCAGTTTATAACAAAACCTAAACAGCATTAAAACACAGTTTAGCCAAACCTTACCCATCCCAAAAACCAAAAACCATAAAAAAAGCAAAGCTTATTTAAAAACTTTGCTCTTAACACTTATGATGAAATCCCGACTTGATACGAAGTTGGGATAAGTTAGTTCTAATGATTTTAATTCGCCTAAGAGTAGGACTTTCTCCTGTTAGAGCTTGGAATTAAAGAGGGGACATTATAACAATTTGGAAAACAAACCAAAATATATTATATTTGCTAAACCTTTAAGACAGTATTGTCCAACAACTAAACATTTAATAAAAGTTTAGTTCCTCCCCTTTGGGGAGGCTAGGAGGGGCTGTTTAACAAATTGTAGCTATAAGAGATATAACAAGCATTAATGCACCTTATCCTAACGTTACCAAACATATAAAATTATAATTCTATGATGATTTACAGATGAAAAAACTGATTGCCATATTATTTATTTCACTTTTTATCACCTTTCAATTATTTTCTCAAAGCTACAATTGGGATTGGTACCAAACGATAAGCAGTACAAATCTTGATCAAGGTGGTACGATAAAAAGTATCGTGCTTGATGACAATAATAATATTTATTATACAGGATTTACATATGATACAGCATATACTGATACTAATATGATAGATAATAATGGGGCATCAAGTGCGTTTTTAGTAAAATATGATGAGAATGGAAATTATATCTGGTCTAAAACATTTGGTGGGTTAAATGATGAAAATGCGTTTGGCATTATAATAGATAACAAAAACAACATATTTGTTACTGGCCAAGCAATAGGATTAGTTACTTTCGATGGCATTGTTTGGGAAAATTTATCCTCTTGTAATCGAGCATACATTGTTAAATTTGATGAGGATGGAAATTATTTATGGCATACAATTCCCGCTTCAGATAATAGTCAAGGATATTGTTTAGATTCTGATTCAATTAATAATCTTTATTTCACGTGCACAACAGGGATGTTCGTAGATTCTTTTGAAACTCAACCTTTAATCACAGGAAATGCAAGCTCAATTATAGCAAAATATGATAATCAAAACAGTTTTGAATGGATGAGGCAAATAAGATATTTGTTTAAACCACAATTAAGCCATGAAAATAACTATATTTACCTTATAGGTTGTGGGTTATTGGGTTATGATATAATTTATAATATTGATACTATAATTCCAGATAATGATTATCAGTGGTTTATTTTTAAATTTGATGAATCTGGGAATCTGATATGGTATAAAAAAACATATGGTTATTCAATGTCTCAAATAACTTCTAATAATAATCACTTTTATATTAAGGGTAACCTAAAAGACACATTGATTTTACCACCAAATGATACACTTATATCTATAAGTGTGAGTAATGGATTTATAGCAAGTTTTGATACTTCAGGTAATGTAGAGTGGGCTCATGTTGCAGATGGTAATAACTCCCGCATTCCTGGTGTAGATTTTGATAGTCAGAATAATTTATGGGTATTATGTAATTATCGCGCATATCTCAATATTGGTCAAATAAACTTAGTTAGTGGTTTTAATCCTAAACCACTAATTTTTCAAATATCAGAAAATGGTATAGTTAATAATAATAATTATTTTGAATGGTTTGCACCTACTTGTGGAATGTATTCTGAGGATTTAAAACTCGACAGTTATGAAAATTTTATAGTAAATGGGTTTTTTTATGATTGTTTTGAAGCAGGTATATTTTATACTATATCGTCAGGTAATTATGATTTATTTTTAACCAAACTATCTCTAGTAACAGAAAATAATAATCTGGAAATTAGCAATAACAATATTTCAATCTACCCTAACCCAACAACAGGCGTATTTACAATAAAGGCAGAAGAAGTGGAGAGTATTGAAGTAATAAACATACAAGGCAAACAAATCTACAAAGGCAAAGAAACAGAAATAGACCTTAGCACCCAGCCAAAAGGCATATATATAATTAAAGTAATAACTGATAAACAAACAATAACACAGAAATTAATAAAACAATAAAACGCAGTTTATCCAAAACCTTACCCATCCCAAAAACCAAAAACCATAAAAAAAGCAAAGCTTATTAAAAAAACTTTGCTCTTAACACTTATGATGAGATCCCGACTTGCTACGCAGTCAATGTCATTAAGTTAAGAGTTGAGATGCTCATTATCAGTTGCCCCGACCTTTAGGTCGGGGGTTGAAGTACAAAAATTAAATGGGCTTCAGCCCAAAAAGAATATGAAGAATTTATAAATTAAATGCGAACTTAAAAGACTTTTGGGCTAAAGCCCTATTTTTACAATATTTATATCCCCGTCCTAAAGGACGAGGCAACTGATAAGCTTATACTTACACATTGGCTACGCAGTTGGGATAAGTTCGTTCTAATAATTTTAATTCGCTTTGCAGGTTTTAAAATAATCGGTTTGATTTGATGAGATCCCGACTTGCTACGCAGTTGGGATAAGTTAGTTATAATGATTTTAATTCGCTTTGCAGGTTTTAAAATAATCGGTTTGATTTGATGAGATCCCGACTTGCTACGCAGTCGGGATAAGTTAGTTATAATGATTTTAATTCGCTTTGCAGGTTTTAAAATAATCGGTTTGATTTGATGAGATCCCGACTTGCTACGCAGTCGGGATAAGTTCGTTCTAATGATTTTAATTCGCTTTGCAGGTTTTAAAATAATCGGTTTGATTTGATGAGATCCCGACTTGCTACGCAGTCGGGATAAGTTCGTTCTAATGATTTTAATTCGCCTACGGCTTTTAAAATCATAGACTCACTTACTTAATCTCCTCCTGATTTATTCCATAATGATTTACGCCTACACTGTAGCTGGCAACTTTCTCGGCTGAAGTATTATTTATCATCAAGTATAGGTTTTCTTCGGCACCAAGTTCGCCACAATTGGTAATTGCAATTTTGTCGGGTTCTATGGTAAGGGTAGTTCCCGGCACAGTGTCTGATGGCAGCTTAGTAGTATAAACCTCTATGGCAACATCGCCTGTGTTGTGAATTACAAGCTCGGTGTTGGCAACAAATTTTCCCGTAAGGGCATCAATATCAATTTTACTTTCGGGCTCAATATCGCCTTCGGCAACAATAATAGGATCGTCGTCGCTAATATTTTGATGAGTGGTAATATACTGAAGCTCCCAAAATCTTTGAATTTCTTCGGGCTCGGTAGAAAAATGATTCATCAACAAACCAAGGTTCTGGTACATTGCCTCTGCAATTTTTATCCTGCTTTTTTCCAGTTCAGTTGATGTTTTTCTAACAGCTCCCTCGTATGATTGTTGCTTACTGCGGGTATCGTTAAGTTTATTATAAAATTTCAGAATAACTCCAGCTGTATCTTTAAGCTCTTCGTGCTTCTTCACACTTATGTGCAGACTATTAAGCTGCGATATACGAATATCGTAAGCACCTGTTTGGAAAGCTGTACGTCCGCCGGGAAATATCTCTATATACTCGGGTGTTTTTTCAAGATATACGGCTTGTATCTTAGCATCCCATTTAGGAATATTTTCAGTTACCAAATCATTTAAAGCATTTACAAGCCTTACAGTTTGAGCCTTATACATACCTTTGCTATTTAGCCATTCGGCATAACAATTACTATAGTTTAAGCGAAAAGGGTTAAACTTTTCGTACATTTCTACAAAAAAAGGCAGTTCTCCCTGCATTTCGGCTGAAAGCCTGCTATCGTGGTCGGCAGAAAGAATGTTCATTAATTTAAAGCTTTCGGATGTAGCGTTTTCAAATTGATTTTGAGAGTAGTGCCATGTAAAATCGCTTGGAGCCATAATAATTTATTTTTTTAATATATATATAATGTATTGTGTTTATACAATCAAATTGCTTTACAATGCATAGCAAATAAGCATACATAAACAAACTAATTGCTAAGCACTAAAGTAGTTAATATTATTGATACACAATTAATATTTATCAATTTATTTTTTTGCAAGCCACTTATATGCTTAATAATGAGAGAGAAAGATTTTGATTTTAAACAAATGTAATTAATAGTATATATATGATAATTAGGCTTGTGATTATGATAATTAAGCTTACAAGGCATCATGCCAAGGCTGGTATGTACATTTTGAAGCTTAATAATGCTAACCCGAAGCTTAAGGTTAACGTAAAGAAGCTTAATAATGCTAACCCGAAGCTTAAGGTTGACATAAAGAAGCTTAATAATGCTAACCCGAAGCTTAAGGTTAACGTAAAGAAGCTTAATAATGCTAACCCGAAGCTTAAGGTTGACGTAAAGAAGCTTAATAATGCTAACCCGAAGCTTAAGGTTGACATAAAGAAGCTTAATAATGCTCATACGAGCTTCCGTATTCACGTTTTTAAGCTTAATAATTCCACCCCAAAACAAGCAGGTAAGGCAAATAATCTTAATAATGCTAAGCTCAAAGCAGAGATTAATGTAAAAAGTGATAGATATTGTAGTATTTTTTGCAAGTAGAAACAGATTTTTTAAAAATCTGAAATTAAAAGAGGGGGTTTCTCTTTTTTCTCTTTTATTTTTGTTTATATTTGTTAAATGTTTAAAATTAATAAATTGTAGCTATAAGAGATATAAGGTGCATTAATGCACCTTATTCCTAACGTTGGGCGCAAAATGATGAGCTCCGTAGAATAATTAAAATTGACTAAAAAAATAATTATATGAGAGATAAAATATCATTACAGCAGATTCAGATTGAGAATGAATCAACTCAAAAACAATTGACGAATTCTCAGAATCGGATAATAATATTCTTGCTTGCATCAAGTATTATTGAAATTTTTTGGGTTACAGCAATTTTTCGGTTTGAAATTATTTATGAATTGAGAATTTTAGTAATAATCCCATTTGTGTTTAACATATTCTCTTGGCTATTTTATGCATTACAATATCTAATTCCCATTTATTTTAATAGACGCAGATTTTTTGAGTTAAATGATAGGGAGTACGACAATGTAGATGATAATAGGGCGATTAAAAACAATCAGATTCTTAAATATTCACTTTATAGGCAAAGGAAAATTGAAAGAATAATAATACCTCTAATTATCTTTCAGTTTATTTCTATGTCGGTAATAATTATAATGTTATTCCAAATATGGTACTAGTTATGAAATATACATACTGGATAATAATTCTTCTTATAATGTGTAATAATCTGTGCTATTCTCAGGCTAGTGGAAAATTGGATTTGGTTGTAAAAGAGAAATTGTACGTTGATATTGATATTACATTAGAAAAGGACTCAACAAATAGCAATAAGGAATCTTCATTACTTATAATACCTCTTCCATTTGAACTAACAAAGATTCATTCTTTTAAATCAGCAAAGGATGTTAAACTATCCATTTTATCAGAAGGACAAGGTTATTCAATAGTCTCTATAATTTCACCCAATACCGATATAATTAAATTTTCTATAATTAATGGATATAAACTTAGAGAAAGCCCAGAAGGAAAGGCGGTATTTGAATTAAATGCTAACTTTCCATTCATCACGAAACCTGAAAGAGAGCTTTTTAATCTTGCATTAACTGTAGACACAGTTGATTTATCGATTATGTTTCCCAAAGAATTTTATGATAAAGAAATTGGAATGTCTGATTTTCATTTTAAAAAAATCAACAAACAAAAATATCAGATATCTTCTTTAGTATTAAATGCTAAAACAGGCTCAAAACAGTGGATTGTTTTTCCAAATCCCTATAAATCTAGGATTAATATTTATCAACTAATTTTTGCGCTAATTGCAGGTTTAATTACTCTGATTATTCACTTTAAGGCTATAAGAAAAAAGAATTTTGTTTGGATATTTTCTGTTTTCATTCTGTCATCAGCTCTGGTAGGTTTATTTATATATTTTATTATTACGATTCCTAAACCATTGGAAATAATGATATGGGCTTCTGCGGCAATACCACATGCTGTGTTTGGATTATTTGCTAGTATATTCATTTTTGTTGCTAACAAATATCAAAGCACACTGACAGGACAAGTGACTATAGATACCCATCCTGCTCAAATCTCAATAGTAACTCTTTATAAAGTTGAAGAGGATGGTGCCAAGAAAGTAATTGCAAAGAAACATGAACTAGATGAAAGAGGGAGATATACATTTGCTAAATGGCAAAAAAAGGGCATCTACAAATATATTGCTAAGGCGAAAATGGATATGTCTAATGAAGTTGAATCAAATATAATAGAAATTGAAAGAGGAAATAGAAGAGAATTTCGACCTCTTAATTTAACTAGTTTGGAAATAGCTGACGAACAAGAACATTCAGCGCCTAACAAAGTATAAAAATAATAGCCGAGATAGTAGTAGATTCAAGGATTGTAGCCCGTTTCAACTTTCTTGTAATTTGACAGGAAAGTGCCACGCAGTCGGCTACATATTCTTATACTAATGTTACAGGGCATTTTAAAAAACCGAAAAATGAACATTTTAGTAAATAAAAAATTCGTTGAAAATTGGATTAGACCTGAAATTTTGACTAATGGAGATATTTCAAGTTATTCTGGATCGAAAGGTTTTTCATATACAACATGGCCAGACACATTAACATTTGATTTAGAAAATATCATTAGTATTAAATGTATTCGTTTTCTATTATGGGATAATCTTGGTAGTAATAAAACTGTACGAACAGACAGAAAGTACTATTATAGACTTCTGACTTCTATTGATGGAAACAACTGGAATGTTCACTTTGACACAGGAAAAGATGGAATTAATGGTTGGCAGCAATTTAAATTTGAGGATTCGTTAGAAGTTAGATACATAAAAATACATGCTTTATATAATACTGGAAATGGAGAATTTCATATTGTAGAAATACAGGCATTTGAAAATACACCACCTGAATTAGAAGCAGAAATTATCATTGACAGACATTTTTCAAATAATAATAATAATAATAATGAAATTGGAGATGGTTTACCAATTACAAGTAAAATAAAAGGGATTGCATTAAGACTAAAAAATATTGTAAAACAAAATACATTGCTAAACCCTGAACCATTCAATAAAATAATTGCTGATTTGCTTATGCAATCAAAGGATATTAAAGTAATTGAAGGTAATATTGATTCTATAAAAAGGGTAATACTAGACCCCGTAAAAAAAGAACTAAGGAAAAGTGCAAAAATAGGACAATATTCTGTTTGGGGGTTTGTTGTTGGAACAATTGGAATTATTGTTTCTATTATAACATTGATAATAAACGCCCTATAGCAAAGTGTAAAAATCATTGGGCAATAAGTGGGTAAATTAAATTTGTTGTCGATTATGTATTTATATAATAGATGATTGTGTGGAGAATAGCAAAGTTTAGGCATAATAGAAATAAAAAACATTACTGCATTTTATTGGAGTGTTGTGTGTAATGTAACAAGACAAAATGAATTTTGATTTTATTAAACATAAAGAGACAGAATATTTAATTCCTACTATTCTTCCTGACAAAGAAAAATACTATTTTGATTTACTAAATATCGAAAATAGTTTTACAGGAAGATTGGATGTTATGTTTTCTAATGACTTCTTTAGGGAAGCAAGTCAATTGATTATAAATTCGATAACGCTTTATGAAAAAGGTTATTTTGATTGTGCTTTTTATTCTTTAAGACAATCATTAGAAATATCAACTACTGTTGTTTATTTTGCAGATGATGATGATGAAAATCGAAAAAGTGAATTTCGAAAATGGGTGCAACAAGAAAGATTTCCCCAACAAGGACAAATGTTAAATCAACTTCAGAATAGAAAAAAAACTTTCTTTGATATTAAACAAAAAATGACATCATACTTTGATGATATAGAACAAATCAAAAGAAAATTAAATAAGTATGTACATAAACAAGGCTTTGATAAATTTTATATCCATAGGAGAAACTCATTTCGTTCTGGCCTAAATGAAAATACACTGGCAAAAGACTTTGAACTCTTTTTAAAGAAAAGTATTGGAGCAATTGGTGTATTTCGCTTAACAATAGACCCAATTCCTCTTCTATTAAATGATGAAGCGATTTATAAACGAACAACTCAATTAATGACAGACAGTTTTAGTGATGATTTCCTAGAAAAGTATATTGGGTTAAATCATATACAAGCATATAAAGAAACAGAACTTTTTAAAAGTCATTATGAATATTTTATACAAAATGAAGAAATGTCAAATGCTGTAACCATGCTAGTAAAAGACGATTTTTATGATAGAAAAAATTATGATGAAGTTTATAACCAAAAACACTTATTAGGACAACACGAATTAGCTGCATTTACTTTATTTTCATTTTCAACTAAAATCGCACAGATACACTGTTATAAAGGGCTATTATTCTTTTTTTCAGATGTAAAATCAAACAATTACGATAAAACAGGTTTTAGTAGTGAAGATTTTAATATTTTTGATAATAACCAAGAAAAGTTTAATAGACAATATGAAAAAGCACTATTAAGCAATTTAAAGATTTATGATGAAGAATATTATATTGAACATAATGAACCATTTTCAGAAGAAGAAATTGATTTTATGACAATACACTACACACAACACGCACTATAGCAAATTATTTGCTGCGCAAATTACATTGCCATAGTGCCAACGTCGTTATGCAATAATATACTTATTAAAACTATTTGGGAAAACCCTAAAAACTCACAGCTTTAAAATCAAAATTTAGCTTTGTTTTAAACTCGTTTATTTGTACTAACTTTTTCTTAACAGTGTTAATTTCAAGTTCTGTAAGATTATTAATATCAACAAGATTGTTTGCTTCAATACGAAGCTTCGTATTAACATAAATTAAGCAGTTAATTGCAATTTAAAGCTGGATAAGAAGCACAACTTTTTTAAAAAGCTGTACTTTTTAAAAAAAGTTTCTTTTTTTTGTTTATATTTGTTAAATGTTTAACAAGGTGTAGCTATAAGGTAGATAACAGGCACTAATGCTTTTTATCTACTAGTTATGGTTAAATTAAAATGATCCCAAAACACAAACGAAATGACTAATAAACAAGAGATAATTAGACTAATATCAGTCACCTTCCTGATTGCTTTAATTGGAATAATTCCATTAAAACTAAAAGGAGAAGATTATAAAATTTACCATTTAAATAAATGTCCTCAAATTGTAATAAATGGCAATGTTGCTGGTAGTGATATTAATGGAAAGTTTTTAATCGATAAAGATTTAAGAGTAACTGGATATTATGAATATAATAAGTTTAGACAAAAAATTAATTTGACAGGTAAGATCATTCGAGATACTCTTATCCTTGTTGAGTTAGATGATAATTTAATGCCAAGAGCAAAATTCAAAGGAGCTATTGATTTTGACTGTGTTAGTGGAAAGTGGACAGATTTAAAGACACAGAAACAGCATTCTTTTGATTTCAAAAGTAACTTAGGTTTAAAAGAATCTAGCTGTAGATCTACACTCGCAATTGAGATAAATTATCAAACTTGTAATGTAATGTCAGACCTTATTTATAATCCTTTTAGTTACGGTATAAAATATTCGAAAGACACTTTAGGTTTTCACTATTGCCTCATAGAAATGACCTCATATTCACATGGAGGTTGCCGTTATAGAGGAACTTGTGGTTGTGGATTGGAATCAACTCTACTTTATTTAAAATTGGATCAGAGTATGAATACAATCTCAAAGCAAGAGATTTTATATTTGTCATGCCTTAATTCAATTGTTTTAAGCAATCAATCTTCTTCATCTATTGATAATGAATCTGATATAATTGATTTCGAAATATTCGATGCAAGGAATGATATAAAAACAAGAATACAGTTTGATAAAAAACAACCAGAATTGGGTTTTTTAAAGACTGAATTATGAAAAATCTAATTACTTGTATATTTTATTATTAAAAGACTTCAACTAACTTCCCTTCTTCTTCCCCGCTACCGCACGCTTTGTAGCGTGTGGTGTGTAAAGCAGGATGCAAGTTGAAGTAGATTTAAAAAAATCTGAAATTAAAAGAGGGGGTTTTTTCTTTTTTTGTTATATTTGTTAAATGTTTAAAATTAACAAGCTGTAGCTATAAGAGATATAAGGTGCATTAATGCACCTTATCCTAACGTTAACAACTATATAATATGAAAAATAGAATAAAAATTACACTTGCAATTATTTTAATAATAATTTCTTTTAATTCTAATGCACAAAGTTGTTTTTCTTTCTTTCAATATTATTGTTATTCTAATTTAGGAGTAAACTTGACAGATGTATCGTCATTTACTTCTCCTCTTGTTAATGATCGTTTATGGGATTTTGGAGACGGAGATACATCATCGCAATCTCAAGTCTATCATACTTATAGTACTGCTGGCACATATCATGTATGTTTAACAGTTTATGATCCATATTCTTCCTGTAGTGATACTTATTGCGAAGATGTGGTTGTACGTGACTGCAAAGCACATTTTAATTCTAACCCTGACACATCATTAGGTGTAAGTTATAGTAATCAATCATCATCTAATTCATTGTTACATTGGAATTTTGGTGATGGTTATTTTGATACTATAGCTAATCCATATCACATTTATAATTCCCCTGGTAATTATAATATGTACTTATCTATTTATGATACAATAACTGGTTGCAGAGATACATGTTACCGGAGTATAAATGTGAATCATTGTTATGGCTATGGTTGTTTGACCAAAATATTTTCATTCCCATGTTTAGCACCAAATACGTATAGATTCAATGGAAGGTCAATTAATTCTACCTTATATCAATATAATGTATTGTGGGATTTTGGCGATGGCACAACTTCTTCTCAAAAGAGTCCGATACATACATTCACTAATACAGGCACTTATGTAGTTTCGTTAACTACATATGATTCTACAATTAATTGTGTTTGTATATGCAAAGATACAATCAATGTAAATAATGCATCAAATGCAATATTTAGTGTTTGTGATTATGGAAAGTGGTCAGATCCATTTACATGGAACAACAATATTGTACCTAGTCCTTATGACAGTGTCCTTATTTACCATAATATAATTTTAGATACTTCTATTACAATGGCATTGAGTGTGCCTATATACGTAGATCAATCTGGTTCTATTTGTGGACATAATACTATAACTAGCCGTTTTATTGTATTTGGTAGTTTAAATGCAGATTACATTACGATATATGGAAAAGAATGCTCATATGGTGATACTATCCGATTTAATGGGCAAAATGGATTATCAATAGGTGGTGTATGTACTGAATTGATGTGGCCTACTCAAATGTACTTTGATTGTAATCCGCCAAACTCATGTTATACAAATGCAACACAATTCACATATGATGACACATACCTAATTTACCCTAATCCTTTTAACGATTATACTACTTTATTCCTTGATCATTTATCTGATGAGAAATTAACAATAATTGTTTTTGATTTAAATAAACGAATTGTAAGAAAAATTTATAACTATCGCACTAATAATGTAATAATCGAAAGAGAAAATTTACCCAGTGGAATGTATTTTATACAAATACAAACTGATGAAAAGATTATTGGAATGGATAAAATTATTATTGAATGAGAAATATACAGTTGTTAACACTAAATAAAAAGCATTAAAACGCGTTCTATTAGGGACGTTGTATACTATTTATGAAGAAACAAATACAATTTAACTTAAAATTAAAAACCATGAAATCGAAAAGTTTTGTCGTAACAATTATTGCAATTTGTATATCGTTTGTATCAATTGCTCAACAAGAATACAATTATAGTTATTGTATGTTTGGGTTTTATTCTTCAAGTAATAGCCTACCAAAAAAATATGTACCTTTAAAAACAGTAAAGGAAATAACTACTATTAAAAAGGATAAAAAAGGGAAAGTAAAAATGTATCGAAAAAAGTATGATACAGAAGGCAGGCTAATAGAATATCATGTTAACCTCAAAGGAGAGGGCTTTAATCCTCTCACTATTCAAGCTTATCACAAACTCTCAAAGAAAATAATGACCAAGCTTGAAAGATATTCTTCAAAAGGTGAGATTGAAACACGTATTCTGTGTGAAAGAAATGAAGAGGGATTTCCATTAGATTATGAGAAAACTAATTCAAAAGGAAAAATTATTGGAAAAAACACCTGGCTTTATAATGATGATGGAAAAATACTTGAATCGAAAAGATATTATAAAGCAGGAGAAAAAATAAAAAATACATGGAAATATGAATATAACAGTGATGGTGAAAAAACAAGATCAATATTGTTAGATAAAAAAGGTATAATAGAACACGAATGGACTTTTGATTGTAATGAAGAAGGAACTAAATTAGAAAAAGTTAAAGACCAAACTCAGATTTGCAAATGGTCTGAAACAAAAGATAAATATCTAATAAAAGTATATCAAACTTTTAATGAAAAGGGTGAAATAAGAAAACATGTCACTAAATTTACGATTAATGATACGCTTATGGTAGAATCTTCATCATATAATTCCAATGATGTTTTAACTTACAAAGCTACTTATGATGAAAATATTCATAAAAGGTTAACAATGGAGAGTTATTACAAGGGTAAACTAAATTTTAAAAAAACATATAAGTATTCCGGAGATTTACTAATCAAAATGGAGCAATATAGAAGAAAAGGATTATTTATGAGTTTAGAATATGCTTATAACAAAGATAGTTTATTAATTAAAGAAGAAGAGTGTGGGAAGAAAGGATTAGTTAGGCGCTTAGAGTACACTTATGATAAAAATAATTTATTAATTAAAGAGGAAAGTTTTTGGAAGAAAGGATTAGTTAGGCGCTATGAATATACTTATGATAAAGATAGTTTATTAATTGAAACAAAAAGAATTAATAAAAAAGAGGAATTAATTTTAACAACAAATTATGAATATGTTTTGTAATGCTTTAGTCATGTAATAAGCAAAACAATTTAAAAATCTACTCAACAATCATAAACTCTGTACGGCGGTTTAAAGCTCTGCCTTTATCGGTATTATTATCGGCAATAGCTTCTAACTCGCCATATCCTTTATAAGAAAGTCTTTGTTTGCCAATAGAGTTTTCAATTAAATAATTATAAACTGCCTTTGCTCTGTTTTCCGAAAGTAGCTTATTATCTTGTTGGGTGCCTACATCATCGGTATGTCCGCCAATTTCTACTTTTAAATTTGGTTTAGAATTTAAAAAAGCAATAAGTTTTTGCAGTTCGCTTTCCGATTCGGGTTTTAGGTCATATTTGTTTGTATCAAAAAAAATGTTTTTAAGAACTACTTTTTGTCCTACTTTAATTGCCTGCAAAGGCACATCCATTAAATAGGCTATTGTTTTTGAATTTTTCTTTTTTAAAGAGAAATTTTCGGAAAAAAACAAATATCCGTCTTTCGAAACATTAAGAGCATAGTTTTTGCCTATAGGCAGACATAGAAAAAATTCACCTGTATTTTTATCGGAGCTTGAACTCATAACCAATTTATTGGTTTCAATATCTATTAGTTCAAAATCGGCTTTTAGCTTGTCCTTTGTTTCGGCATCAAAAACTTTTCCCTTAAAATATGTTGTAGCAGTTGGCCTGATATCCTTATACAATTCAAACATGTAAAGGTCTTTTTTACCGTATCCGTTTTCGCGTTCAGACGAAAAGTATGCAATATTTCCAAGAGCATTAACAATTAAACTAAAATCATCTTTAGAAGTATTAATAGGATAACCAAGATTTTTTGGCTCTTGCCAATTTCCATCCAAATCCTTTTTTGTTACAAAAATATCCAAATTTCCCATGCCCTGATGTCCGTCTGATGCAAAATACAATGTTTGATTATCGGTATGTATAAACGGCGATTGCTCAATTCCTGCTGTATTTAAAATGGCACCAATATTTTTAGGGGTAGAGAATTTTCCGTTTTCTCCAATTGTAGATGTCCATATATCATAGCTTTTATTCATGCTTCCTGTTCTGTTGCTAATAAAATAAAGTGTTTTTCCATCGGGCGAAATAGAAGGCTGTCCCTCGTATGCACTTGTATTTATGGTAGAACCTAAATTCATTGGTTTTAACCAGTTTCCATTATCATTCTTAGTAAAATAAATATCGCAGTCTCCTTTTCCATTGTCTCTGTTGCATGCAGTAAAAAACATATATTTGCCATCGGCAGAAATAGTTTGCGCTCCTTCGCTTCTATATGTGTTTATCCTTCTTCCCATATTTTTAGCTTTTGTCCATTTTTCTCCGTTTTTGTGGCTTACAAAAAAATCTTCATGATAATCATTCTCATTAAAATAGCCTGTATTTGGTTTTAGAATAAGTCTTGTTATAATTAATGTTTGCTCATCAACAGTTATTGATGGTAAATATTCGCTTTCTTTTGAATTAACACTATCTCCCAAATTAATTGGGTTAAAAGGCACAGGATTAGCAATTGCATTAATAGCATAGGCACACTGTTTTATCATTTTTTTTGAATACTCTTTGTATCTTAAATTAATATCTTCAAACCCAATATATGTTTCATAAGTCTCTTTTGCATATTGATAATTGCCCAAATACATTTCTATTGCAGCAGAAAGAAAATAAGCGTATGGATATGTTTTGCCACAATTTTCTATTAGTTTGCGATATATTTTTGATGCAGCTTCGTAACGTTCGTTTTTAATATATACATCAGCAAGTTGTTCATAAGATTTTGTATATTTACTATCAAGTTCTATTGATTCTAAAAAAGATTTTGCTGCATTAAGGTAGTCCCGACTGTAATAAAACGACATTCCTCTACTATAGGCTTCTGTTGCTTTTTTTGTATTTTGAGAATATGAGTAAAGGACTGAAAGAATGAGAAAAAATGTAATTGTAATTTTTATGCTTATAATTTTCATATTTCATTATTGATCTTTAGAAGTTCTTCAATATACTCTCTATTATTTGCCAAACGAGGTATTTTGTTTTGTCCTCCAAGTTTTCCTTTTTGTTTAAGCCATGTATAAAAAACGCCTTCTTTTGCAATTATTATATTTGGAAAATCTAATATTAAATTTTTATATCGTTTGGCTTCATAATCAGAATTAAGAGATTTTAATGCATTATCAAGCACTTCTGAAAAATATTCAATATTTTTTGGGGGACTTGAAAATTCAAATAACCATTGATGTGCCCCTTTCTTGTCTCCATCCATATAAACCGGAGCAGCAGTATATTCTCTAATACAAGCACCTGTTTTACTACAAGCAGTTTCAAGGGCTTTTTCAGCATTTTCTATAATTAATTCCTCGCCAAAGGCATTAATAAAATGTTTTATTCTGCCTGTAATAATAATTTTATAAGGTTCAATTGAAGTAAATTTAACAGTATCGCCAATAATATATCGCCATAAACCACTATTTGTAGAAATTACCATAGCATAGTTTTTGTCTTTTTCAACTTCGCTTAGGTTATATACTTTTGGATTATTTTCATGTACATTTTCAAGCGGTATAAACTCGTAAAATATTCCATAATCAAGCATCAGAAGCATATCTTCGCTGTTAAGATCGTCCTGTATTGCAAAAAACCCTTCGCTTGCATTATAGGTTTCAAGATAATTCATTTTATCGGAAGGTATAAGTTTTCTGTATTGCTCAAAATATGGTTTAGGACTAACACCTCCATGAACAAAAAGTTCCAGATCAGGCCACACTTCTAATAAATTATCTTTTTTTGTTATCTCTAAAATACGCTTTAATAAAACCAATGTCCATGATGGCACTCCTGCAAAACTTGTAACATTTTCTTTAATTGTTATATGTGCCATTTTTTCAATCTTCTCATCCCATTCGGGCAATAAAGCGATATTGGAAGCAGGTGTACGTTTAAAATCTGTCCAAAAAGGCATATTTTTTATCATAACAGCCGAAAGGTCGCCATAATACGAATCGTTGCTAAAATTATTTATTTGATGACTGCCTCCAATTGTTAAAGCTTTTCCTTTAAATAATTCTGTTTCGGGAAAACTATTCATATAAAGCGCATAAATATCTTTTCCTCCCGCAAAATGACAATCCTCCATAGTTTCTTTACTAACAGGAATAAATTTGCTTTTACTACCGGTTGTACCCGATGATTTTGCAAACCATTTAATATCGCTATGCCATAAAAGATTTTGTTCACCTTGTCTTAATCTTCTCACATATTCTATTATATCTTCGTAAAATTGCAGTGGTACTCTGTTTTGAAAATCATCTATGGTTTTTATTGAACTGTAACCGTACTTTTTTCCCCATTCTGTGTTTTTTGCCGAAGAAATTAATTTCTGAAAAGTTTCAAGTTGGGTATTAATAGGATATTCTCGCATCAAATCAATTTGACTCATGCGCTTAATTAAACGCCACGATATAATCGACCTTAATAATGGCATAATATAATTATTACTAAAAGACCAAAAATAATAAAAAGAATATTGAAAATTATTACTTTTGAAGCAATAATTATTTAAAATAATGATAAAATCTAAATTACTGAATATTGAACCATCTATTTATGCTGTAATTTCTAAAATGGCAAATGATTATGATGCAATAGATCTATCACAGAATTACACTGATTTTAATTGCAATGATGAACTTGTAAGTTTGGTTAATAAATATATGCGTAAAGGATATAATCAGTATGCACCAATTGAGGGTTTATTTAGTTTAAGAGATGTTATTGCAGAAAAAACAGAAAATTTGTATTCGCAGAAGTATAACCCTGAACGTGAAATCACAATTACTGCTGGAGCTACACAAGCCATTTATACAGCTATTACAATTGCGGTTGAAGAAGGAGATGAAGTAATTGTTTTTGAACCTGCTTACGAAACTTATATTCCTGTAATAAAGTTAAATGGTGGAACTCCTATTTATGTTCAATTAAAAGCTCCTGATTTTAAAATTGATTGGAATGAGGTAAATCAAAGAATTAGTTCCAAAACAAAAATGATAATTATAAATTCTCCTAATTATCATACAGGAACTACATTGTCCGCATTTGATATAGAAAAACTCCAAAAAATAGTTTTAGGCACCAATATATTAATATTAAGCGACGAAGTTTTTGAACATATTATTTTTGATGGATTAGAACATCAAAGTATTGCCAGATTTCCTGAGCTTGTTGAAAGAAGCTTTATTATATCTTCTTTTGGAAAAACATATAATAATCCCGGTTGGAAAATAGGGTATTGTCTTGCACCTAAAGAATTAATGAAAGAGTTTAGAAAAATACATCAATTTATGATGCTTTCTGTTAATACTCCAATGCAGTATGCTTTAGCAGATTATGTGAAAAATAAAGATGAATATTTGAATTTAGGGACCTTTTACCAAAAAAAGAGAGATTATTTCAATTCATTATTAAAAGATTCAAATTTTAAAATTATTCCATCAAAAGGCACATATTTTCAGCTTCTTGACTATGGAAAAATCTCTAATGAAAAAGAAGTTTATTTTGCTAAAAAGTTAATACAACAAACAGGAGTTGCATCTTTGCCTGTATCTGTTTTTTATCATCAATCAATTGAAAATAATACTTTACGTTTTTGTTTTGCAAAATCAGATGAAACACTTGAAAAAGTTGCAGAAAAACTTAAACAATTATAATTGATTATTATTTTTGCAAAATATTTTGCCCCCATAGTTCAATGGATAGAACAACAGTTTCCTAAACTGTAGATCCAAGTTCGATTCTTGGTGGGGGTACTAAAAAAACCTCTGAAATTCGCTCGTGACGCGGGTTTCGTTGTTTTTAGACATTCCGTTTCGGGAACAACTCGTAAAGAAAAACCTTTTTTTCAATATATTCCTTAGTATGAAAGGAATACAAAGATTTATATTTCTGATTTTTATTATAGTCCAACGTTATAATTATTTTTATTAAGGTAAAGGATTTGGTTCGCATCTGTTATTAAAAGACAAATTTATATCTAATATATATCAATAAAAAATACTTAATCAACAGATAATCAAGATAAGTTTATATAAAGGAACACCTTGATTTTGATGAAAATTCATAGATGCGACAGAACCTGCAGGAGTTCGGTATACTAAAACTTTCGGGCAAACTACCCGATTAATAATTTAATTAATAATTAATGTAAAAAGGGAGCATTGCTCCCTTTTTTGTTACCTTAGGCAACTATTTAGTCTTTTTTTGTGTCCTATTATATATATCATAAAAACTAAAAGCCATGAATTTAGTAAAAAAAATAATTCTCAGTCTATTTTTAATTCTCTTCTTATTTTTGGATGTATTTTGTCAATGGGAGCAAACCAATGGTCCTCGAGCTGAAAATTTGAATTGTTTTGAAAGAAAAGATTCAATGTTAATGATAGGTACATGGAATGGTTTTTACATTTCAACAAATAATGGGCTAGAATGGGAACACAAATTATCAAACCTAAATCGTATTCATGCACTTATTGCTAAAGATAGTACAATTCTTGCTGGCGCAGCATTTGATGGAATTCATAAATCTACTGATAATGGTGAAACTTGGACTTATTCTAGTAGTGGATTAGCAGATCAGTATTGTATGGATTTTTATATAAATAATGATACGATTCTTGCAGGTTTAAAGGATGAAGTTTACTACTCAATAAATAACGGTGACACTTGGATTCCAAGTACTGGAATTAATTGGAAATATGCATGTCAATTTACAAAATTTGATCAAAATATTTTTGTAGCAACACATTATGATGGCATTTATAAATCTGTTGATGGTGGTCTAAATTGGAACAAAGTTTTAAGTTATACAGGAACTTATTATTCTAAAATAGGGTCAAACTCTACAAGTATAATAGCTATTTCAGATACTAACAAAGTACAAAAGAGTGATGATGGGGGTGTTTCATGGCAGACAATTCAGATTAATCTTGATTCGACATATTATGAATGTTTATATGTTAAGGATTCTAATATATATATAGGGACTAGAAGAAAAGGTATATATTATTCGCCAGATAATGGACAGAATTGGAGTGAAATAAATAATGGTTTGACACAATTTTATATACAAAGCATATATTCTGACAGTATGGGGCTTTATGCCGGTACTTATAGTGGATTTTTTTATTCATCGGACAATGGATTAAATTGGAATAATTATAATAATGGTTTTAAGCATGTCTCGGTAGATAATCTAGAGATTGATTATCCCAATATTTATACATCTGGGGATTATGGTTTAAATAAGTCGGAGGATAATGGAGGAACCTGGACACAGATATATAATAATATGGAACCTAGTTCGTATTATCCTGAATTCGAAAAATCAGGAAATAATTTATATTGTATTAATTACGGAAACGGTTTTTATTTCAGTAGTGATAATGGTGATAATTGGGAACTACGAAATAATGGATTACCTTGTAAGGGATTAAGAAAAATCGCAAAAAGTGGCTCAAATATATTTATTGTAAGTGATAGTTGCGGGGTTTATCGTTCTTCAGATGAAGGATTAAACTGGACTTTTGCAGGAAATGGATTGCCTTTAAACTGTCATCCTTATTTATTAGAGGCAAATGATACAGTAATATATATATCTTTTCAATATGCTTATTCTGATTTATATAGATCTTTTGACCAAGGGCAAACTTGGAGCAATACTAATATGCCGGTCAATATGATGGATATTCAAGATTCTGTAATTATAGTAAATTCTGAAGCATCATTGAAGGTCTCTGTTAATAATGGTTTAAATTGGTCAACTTATAATACAGGTATTCCTGACCTCACATATAGTCCTGGCTATAGAGATATTGCATGTATTGCAACAAATGGGACAGATTTCTTTCTAGGAACATCAACAAATGGTATTTACAAATTGGAGAATAGTACATGGCTGCCAATTAATGCAGGTTATCCGTTTATTGGTAATTGTAATGTTTATGATATTGAATCAAATGATTCAGTAGTATATATTGGAGAAATATACGGTGGTGTATGGAAGCGCAATATCTCAGATATTGTTATTAATGAGTATAGAGGAAATGTATATAAAGATGATAATAATAATGGAAATCCTGATATTGGAGAAGTACCAGTTTCTAATATAATGATAAATGCAAGAATGAGTAATACATATACTACAACTGATTCATTGGGAGATTATATAATACATACCAATGTATTATTTGATACTTTGCAGGCAATAAATTATAATTTGTATGCAAATGTAAATCCTCCTATTTATGAAGTTGCACAAGCAGATACTGGAAAGGATTTTGGATTCTATTATTTGCCAAACATTAATGATCTAAGAGTAGAACTTACAAGCATGACAGATCCAAACCCGGGATTTGATAATTATATATATATTACATATTCAAATGTAGGAACTACAGTGATGAATGGAGAAGTAAGGATGAAATGCGATACTAATCTAACTTATTATTATGCAAACCCTTCTCCCGATAATATAATTAACGATACATTAATATGGTGGTTTAACAATTTAGATATATTGGAGTCGCGAAATATTATAATAACTTGTAATGTGCCAGTTACTGTACCTTTGGGCTCATTTTTATCTTCAGAAGCAAAAGTATTGCCCATTATAGGTGATACTGTACCAACTGATAATATTGATTGTATGCGTGAGATTGTTGTTGGTTCATATGATCCAAATGATAAAAAAGTTGAACCAGCAGAAGGGATAACTCCTAATCATATTAGTAATAATGAGAATTTAGAATATTTAATAAGATTCCAAAATACAGGAACTGATACAGCAACATTTATAAGAATTATTGATACTCTTGACCAAAATCTTTACATTCCTTCTTTTCATGTAATAGCAGCAAGTCATCCATACACTTATTCAATATCAGGGCATGGAGTAATTGACTTTTTCTTTGATCAGATAATGTTACCTGATAGTAATTCTAATGAACTGGAAAGCCATGGATTTATTAAATATGCCATAGAAGCTAAACAGAATCTTCAAATAGGTGATAGTATAGAAAACAAGGCATATATATACTTTGATTACAATGTGCCGATTATTACTAATACAACTTTAACCGAGGTAATTGATCCTACATATATAAATGAAAAAATAAAAAGTGGAACAGATAATATCCTTCTTTTTCCAAATCCAACCAATGATTATTTTAAAGTTGTTGGTAATAATATTATTAAAATTGAAATATTTAATGAATTAGGAGGCTTAATATTAATGACAAGTATGAAAGAAAATATTGATTTAAAAAATCAGTCAAAAGGCATTTATTTAATTAAAATAACTACAAAAGATTTTATTTATACTAAAAGACTGATTAAACTTTAAAATTTTTGTGGTTCTACGAGCTCGCACCAGATGGCGGAGCACGGGTATATAATAATGAAAACACTGCTAAAAGGCTATATTTAGCTCTTATAATAGCAAAGTTTCATTTTTAAGGTATTTACCAAAGCTGTCTGGACGGGTCTCGAATCTACTGTCCCAGATAATTTCTCATTCAAATTTTAATAAATAGAATGGTATTCGATTAAAATTTAGCCAATTAGCGAATAATAACATTTTCTCAGGTAATAGTTCGTAAGTTCGAACCTTTAGTAACACTTATTGGAATCTTATTTAATAATGGTTTAGGTATGCATGTTTTCTTTTCGTAAACAACTCGTAAAGAAATCCGTTCCAGAAATATATCGGAATTTACAGAATTGGATGGATGGTTTGCAGGCACTACTATTCAATAGTGGTCAAAAACGTAAATTCTGTAACGAAAACCTCTGATTTTGGCACTTAAAAATGAGTCTTGGTGGGGGTACTTGGCAACAAAAAAGCCATTGTAAATTAAAGTTTACAATGGCTTTTTTGTTGTGGATACAAAGTTGAAAAATTATAGGATTAATAGAACTTATCTAATTAAATTTACCATTCCATTAGCACTAACAGGCACACCATCAGTCCTTACTCCTTTAATGTGGTAAACATAAGCACCTTCCTGAAGTTTTTCCCCTGTTACTTGTTTAGTTCCATCCCATCCTGTATTAATGTCTTTTGAATAGAATATAATTTCACTCCATCGGTTGAAAATTTTCAATTCAAAATCACTAATTCCATCACCTCTGACATAAAAAATATCATTTTTACCATTATCATCAGGAGTAAATGCATTAGGCACCCAGAAAGAAGGCTCAATTACAGATAACATCATAGTGTCGGTATTTAGACATCCATATATATCAGTAACTTCAACAATGTAAACAGTAGTTTCTTCGGGATTTGCAATAGGATGATATATTCCAGGATTATCTAAGCCATAAGGAGGATACCAAAAATATTGTATACCTCCAGTTGCAATTAATTGTAAACTTGAGCCGTTAGTAATAGTATCATCAACGCCAGCATAGGCATTTGGTAAAGGATGAACCAGAACAACAACTTCATCGGCTACCGGATCACATCCAGACCCACTTACCGAAAGAGTATATTCCGTTGTAGAATCTGGTGAAGCAATAGGATTTGGCAATGTAGGGTCATCAAGACCTTCAATTGGTAACCAACTATATATTTGCCCTTCAACCAAAGCAGCTCCAATTTGAATTTCATCAAAATGACATATTTCAAGGTCAATTCCAGCATTTGCATTAAGAGGTGCCAGCATAGTTACAATTACAGAGTCAGTTGACCAACATCCATTTTGATCACTAACAGTTAAAATGTAATTTGTTACAGGAGCAATAGGGCTTGCTGTTGGATTTGAAATGTTTACACTATCTAAAGTATTTGAAGGAAACCAAAAATATGTAAAATTACTATTTGTAGTTTCTCCAAT
>Ga0307990_1000499_pt1 | contig 34772 bp, 26 predicted proteins | sample EllFjometagen129_FD_203168 | JGI IMG/M metagenome (GOLD analysis project Ga0307990, IMG submission 203168) | Marine microbial communities from Ellis Fjord, Antarctic Ocean - #129 | ecosystem: Environmental > Aquatic > Marine > Unclassified | place: Southern Ocean | collected 2014-10-08
GCTATGAGTACCTCCCTATATCTTGGGGATCAGTATCCCAAAACAGTAACGATTTGGCGGTTCAATCGGGAATGGCATTTTAGCATGTCAGAAAAATCTTTGTTATCGCCGGGATACGGGTTGGACGGATTGGGCTATACTCCGGGAAAAAATAAAAAGTAATAAAAAAAGGAAGAAAATTAGATGGCGGCTGATTATTCTGAAATCTACGGACGCTCTATCAGCCATCCAGACCAGTTCTGGGGGGAAGTTGCAGAGGCGGTACAGTGGGAGAAAAAATGGGACACGGTATTGGACGACACCAACAAGCCCTTTTACCGGTGGTTTGCCGGGGGCATGCTGAACACCTGTTACAATGCGGTGGACTATCACGTACAGGATGGCCGGGGAGATCAGACGGCTATCATCTATGACAGTCCGGTAACAAACACCGTAAGTAAGATAACCTATCGTGAGCTTCTCGATAAAGTCTCCACATTTGCGGGCGCCCTGAGAGATCTTGGCGTATCAAAGGGGGACACGGTTATCATCTATATGCCCATGATCCCGGAGGCCCCGGTCGCCATGCTCGCCTGTGCGAGGATAGGTGCCGTGCATTCCGTGGTATTCGGAGGGTTTGCTCCCAACGAACTGGCAATCCGCATCGATGATGCGAAACCGAAGGTCATTGTCTCAGCGTCCTGCGGTATTGAAGGGAAAAAGATCCTTCCCTACAAACCGCTCCTGGATGAGGCAATCGAGATATCCGATCACAAACCGGAGAAGTGCGTTATCTTCCAGCGCCCCCAGGTTGAATCTCCCCTTATCCCGGGTCGAGATTTTGACGGGGCGGCCCTGATGAGCACAGCACAGCCGGCGGACTGCGTCGCGGTGGCGGCGACAGACCCCCTGTACATCCTCTATACCTCCGGAACAACCGGCAAGCCGAAGGGGGTCATGCGCGACAACGGCGGGCACGCTGTCGCCCTGAAATGGTCGATGAAACACCTCTACGGCGTCAACCCGGGCGAGGTATTCTGGGCGGCATCCGATGTGGGATGGGTTGTCGGTCATTCATACATCGTGTACGCCCCCCTCCTGGCAGGTTGCACGACGATCGTATACGAAGGGAAACCGATTGGAACACCCGATCCCGGAGCCTTCTGGCGGGTCATCTCCGAGCATGGCGTCTCCGTGTTGTTTACGGCCCCGACAGCATTCCGCGCCATAAAGAAGGAAGATCCGAACGCCGAGTACCTGAAAAAACATGATATTGCCTGCCTGCGATATCTCTTTCTGGCCGGCGAACGACTTGATCCCGATACCTATCACTGGGCATCTGATATGCTTAAGATACCAGTCATTGATCACTGGTGGCAGACGGAAACGGGGTGGGGTATTGCCGCGAACTGCATGGGCATTGAGCCCTTTCCCTTCAAGGCGGGGTCTCCCACAAAGGCCGTCCCCGGCTACAATGTTCAGATCGTCGATTCCGAGGGAAACACAATCCCCACCGGAGAGGATGGCATTATAGCAATCAAACTTCCCCTCCCCCCGGGGTGTCTGCCAACCCTGTGGAACGACGATAAGCGATACCTTGAATACGTAACCGAGATACCGGGATTCTATGTGACCGGCGACGGGGGTCATATAGACGAAGACGGGTATCTCTTTATCATGGGGCGTATGGATGATGTCATCAATGTCGCGGGACACCGACTCTCCACCGGCGCCATGGAAGAGGTGGTGGCAAAACACCAGGATGTGGCAGAATGCGCCGTCCTCGGAGCGAATGAACAGCTCAAGGGTCAGATCCCCGTCGGGTTTGCCGTCTTGAAGGCCGGGGTTGATCGTGATCCGGATGAAATCGTCAAGGAATTGGTACAGATGGTACGGTCGGATATCGGGGCCGTGGCCTGCTTCAGGCAGTGCGCCATCGTCAAGGCCCTTCCCAAGACCCGATCCGGTAAGACACTGAGGGCAACAATGCGCAAGATAGCCAACGGCGAAGAATACACCGTCCCCTCAACAATCGAAGACGAATCGGTTCTCGGCGGTATCGAGGAGGCAATGACAAAGTTAGGCCTGGGAAAATAATATCCAATCATACACTATAATGTCGCGGCTTGTGCCGCCTTGGTTTGAAAGGGAGAGGGAACACGATGAAAGAGATACTGCAAAAAGCGATCGACAAAAAACAGAAGGCCTTGTCCGAGTATGATTCGAAGCGTGTCGTTGCATCGGCCGGGGTTGCGATAACGAGAGAAGGTCTCGCGGGCTCCAAGGATGAAGCCGTCAAACTGGCCGAAGATCTCGGGTTCCCGGTCGTTCTGAAGGGGTGTTCCAGTACGATGACCCACAAGACGGAGATGGGAATGGTCAAACTGAACCTGGGTGGCAGCAGCGATGTTGCACAGGCATATGATGAAATCATGGCGGCCGGGGTGGAACTCGACGGTGTACTGGTACAGGAGATGATCAAGGGGGACAGGGAATTCGTCATCGGCCTCACTCGTGATCCTCAATTTGGTCCGTGCGTCATGTTCGGCCTGGGTGGAATATTCACGGAGGTCCTGAACGACGTGAGCTTCAGGGTAGCACCCATCTCGGAGATCGACGCCATGGAGATGATAGGGGAGATAAAAACCAAAAAACTGCTCGATGAATTTCGCGGGAGTCCGGCTGTCGACAAAAAGGCACTCGTCAAGGCGCTCGTTGGCATAGGCAAACTCGGAGATGAGAATGATGAGATCGCTGAGATAGATATCAATCCCGTCATCATCTCGGGGGATCAGCCGATCGCCGTTGATGCGCTGGTCGTACTCGATAATTCGTAACGATATCGATACGGGGCATCCCCTGCAAAAAAGCAGCCGCTGAGCCCTGAATAATATCCGCCTGTCCCCAACCGGGGAACAGGCGGCAATTTTCCCCTCTCCCGCAAAAACGTGTTGACATTCAAACACTCGTTTGATACAAACGTTTTTAACGGAAGGGAACTGGAAATTATGTCCCCGAACAAAAAAAACACAAAAACCCGGGATCGCCTGCTGGAAGTAGCTGAAATGCTGTTTGCCCAAAAGGGATACGATGCGGTAAGCGTGCGGGAGATTACCACCGCCGCGCATTGCAACCTTGCCGCAGTAAATTATCATTTCGGCAATAAGCAGGCCCTCTATCTGAACGTGTTCCGCGAGCGCTGGATGTCCAGGGCACAGCGCATTCTCGCCTATTTTGAAAAAAACCTTGCAGACCATAACGAAACATCGCCCGCGGTCGTGATCCAATCCCTAACCGAGGCCCTCATCAAAGGCCCCCTTACGGACGAAGAGCGCCTGTGCCATTTTCAACTGATGATCCGGGAGATGACCAAACCGACGGAGGCCTTTGAAATAGTAACACAGGAGACCATGAAGCCATCCCTGGTAAGGTTGGGGCAATTGCTTCACCCTTACCTGAAGGAGAACATGGATGAGGAACACACGCTTCTCAATATACTCAGTATTATTGCAATGGTTATCTATTTCAACTTTGCCAGGATGCCGGTATCGAAGATCATCGGGCATGCCTACGACGAGCCGTTCAAGGAGCGGCTGGTCCGGCACATTGTCCAGTTTTCTCTTTCCGGTATGCCCCTGAAGGAGGACACGCGGTGAATCGCAGGGCATTTTCCCTGTTCATGGCTCTCTCTGTCTCTGTCTCTGTGGCCCTTGCGGGGTGCATGAAGATGGGCCCCGATTTTACGCGGCCTGATATGGGCCCACAGGTCAGAGCTTCGTATCAGCATGTCATGTCTGGAGCCGGGACAAAGCAGGTTGACGACCGATGGTGGACGGCTTTCAATGATCCCGAATTGAATCGACTCGTGGAAGGGGTTCTGTCAGGCAACCTGGATATCAAAAAATCCCTGGCCGCGATCTCGGAGCTCCGGTCTTATTTTGTCCAGTCCAGGGCGGATCGTTTTCCTAATCTCCAGCTTCAGGGAACAGCGGGGAAAAGCCGCACCCAGACGGGATTCGGATCGGGCGCATTCCCCTTCTCGTTACCGGCAACGGTTGAATCGAACGCATACGCCCTTTCCCTCCCCGCATCTTTTGAAATCGATCTCTGGGGCCGTCTGGCCCGGGCCGAAGAGGCCGCTCTGGCAGCCCTCTTACAGACAGAGGAAAATGCCCAAACCCTTGTCCAGACCATCATATCGGAAGCGATAACGGTATACTTTCAGATCGAGTCTCTGGAACGAAGGATTCAGATAACGAAGCAAAGCATAGAGAGTTACCGCCGAAACCTCTCATTTGTTGAACGGAGGTATGAGGGGGGCGTGGCTTCAATCCTCGACCTGAGACAGGCACGGCGCGTCCTTGCCCAAGTGGAGGCATCCCTCCCCTCTCTGCGCCAGGAGCTCGGTATCAGACAACAGAGCCTGGCTGTCCTCTCAGGACGGTATCCGGAGACCCGATCAGCCCGGACACAGCCGGAAGACTATTTCAGGATTCCTATTCCCGTACCACCGGGTCTGCCCTCCGATCTTCTCCTGCGCCGGCCCGATATCAGGGCGGCCGAGGCAAACCTGCGCGCACTGAACGCGAAGATTGGCGTCGCCAAGGCCAGCCGGTTCCCCGCGATAAAACTGACAGGGACCTTCGGCTACTCCAGCAGTGAACTTGATCGACTGTTCGTGCCGGAAAGCAACGTATGGAACATAACGTTTGGGGCACTTCACCCCCTCTTTAACGCGGGCAAGCTCAAGGCCGGGCAGCGCGCCACGGAGGCACGGTTTCAACAGGGAATGGCCGATTACGCCAGGACCGTTCTCTCCGCCTTCTCTGAAGTGGAACGTTCTCTCCTGACACGGAAAGAACAGCTAGAAAAAAGAGAGAAAACGCTGACCTTCGTCGCCGAAGCGCGGGCAACGCAGAGGGTGGCGGAAAACCGTTACGAACGGGGGCTGGTGGGCTACCTTACCGTGCTGGACGCCCAGCAGGCCCGCTTTCAGGCTGAAGAAACCCTGGTCCTGGTCGAATTGGCCATCCTCAGCAACCGGGTAACACTGTACCGCGCCCTGGGCGGCGGATGGGGGGACTCGCGGAGCAAAAATACGGGGACTCACAATGAATGAAAGGGAACGGATAGCCCATGATTGAAAACCAACCTTCCAGGGGAAAGACAATGGACCGAAAAAGAAAACGCCGCATCCATATCATCGTAAGTGTGGCACTCGTCATCGTGGGAATCGTCACCATGGGTGCGCTGACAGCGAGCAAATCCCGGCTTGAAAAGGTACAGCTCCCCGTTCCGGTACCCATGGTTCGTGTAATGGAGGTCACAACAGGACCGCAAACCATAACGATCAGGGGTGAGGGAACGGTGAACCCGCTGAGAGAAATCAGCCTTGTCCCGCAGGTCGGCGGCAAGATCGTCCGCATCTCTCCCGCCATGGCCAATGGCGGCGCGTTCACCACGGGGCAATCACTGCTTGCGATAGATCCTGTCGATTATGAACTGGCCGTTACCCTGGCGAAAGCACAGGTAAAGGACGCCGAAAGCAATCTGAAGATTATCCAGCAGGAGGCGCTGGTGGCACAGGAAGAATGGCGGAGTCACTACCCGGACACCTCTCATGCCGTCGAAGAGCCCCCGCCCCTGGTGGCCAAAAAACCACAACTGGCAGCGGCCCGGGCCAGGCTTGAGGCCAGCCGTGCCGATCTGGAGAAGGCCCGCCTGAACCGTAAAAGGACCACCTTGAAGGCTCCCTTTGATGGCCGCGTCAGCAAAAAATATGTCGACGCAGGTCAATATGTGGTCCCGGGGCAGACCCTGGCAACGCTCTTTTCCACAGAGGTGGTCGAGATCGCCCTGCCGCTGGAAGACAAGACCCTCTTCTGGTTTGATGTCCCCGGGTTTACGCCCGATGGAGAATCCGGGTCCCCTGCCACCGTTCATGCCGAAATTGCGGGGAGGGAACTGACTTTTTTGGGGAAGGTGATCCGCGCCGAGGGGAAGGTGGATGAAAAAACCCGCATGATAACAGTCATCGTGAGGGTTAACAAACCGTACGCGACAAAACCGCCCCTTGCGATCGGCCTCTTCGTAACCGTTGACATCAGGGGGCGGGTACTGTCCGGTGCGGCCGTCATCCCGAGGTCTGCCCTCCGTCAGGGGAATATCGTGTGGACGGTGGATGATGCAGGTATTCTCCATTTTCGGACAGTCAGGGTTGCCCGTTATCAGGGGGAAGAGGTTGTTGTTGAATCAGGCATTGAGAATGGCGAGACGATCGTCTTTTCAAGCCTCAAGGCCCCCACGGACGGTATGACCGTCCGGACGGTACTGGAGAAGGAGTGATCATGAAAGGTATGATTGCCTGGTTCACCGAAAATCACGTCGCGGCAAATCTGCTCATGCTGTTCTTGGTCATTGCCGGGATCTTCACGCTCTTCTCCATAAAGCTGGAGGTGTTTCCCGAAGCCTCCCTCGACAGAATCTCCATAACCACTCAATATATTGGGGCCTCGCCCGCCGAGGTTGAAGAGGCCATAAGCCGCCGAATAGAGGAACGGGTGGCTGGCCTCTCCGGCATCAAGCGCATCGACTCCACCTCAAAGGAGGGGATCAGCATCGTTATCGTTCAGGTCATCAAGGGATGGGACATCCAGGAACTCCTTGATGAGGTAAAGGCGGAGGTCGACCGTATTACTACGTTCCCGGAGGAGGCGGAGAAACCCGTTATTCGGGAGATAGTTCAGCGGGTACAGGTAATTGACGTCGCCGTCTATGGCGATGTCCCGGCTGCAACCCTCAAACACCTCACCGAAAAGGCCAAGGACAACATCACCAATCTGCCGGGTGTTACCTCGGCCAAGGTTCTGGGTACGCGCAAGGCAGAGGTTCATATCGAAATCTCCGAGGAGACATTGCGCAGATACAGCCTGACCCTGGGCCGGGTAGCCGAGGCCGTCAGTCGGGCAAGTCTCGATCTTCCGGCAGGAAGCGTTAAGGCGAAGGGGGGCGAGATACTGATCCGCACAAAGGGGAGACGGTACTACGCCGACGAATTCGCTGATATCGCCGTCATTACACATGCCAACGGCAGCAAAGTAACACTCGACCAGATCGCGACCCTCAGTGACGGTTTTGAAGATGTCGACATCTTCGCGCGCTTCCAGGGCAAACCCGCGGGCATGATCCAGGTCTATCGCGTGGCCGACCAGAGCGCCCTCGATGTCGCCCGGAAGGTAAAACAGTACATCGCCGATATCGGACCTTCTCTCCCCGCGGGTGTCGGCATCGGCTTCTTCGCCGATATGTCGGAAATCCTGCACAGCCGACTCCAGCTCCTGCTTAGAAACATGGCCATCGGCCTGGTCCTCGTGGTTCTGATACTCGGGGCCTTCCTCACCGTGAGGCTCTCATTCTGGGTGACCCTCGGAATCCCCATATCCTTCCTGGCAGGGCTGGCCGCGCTCCCCTATCTAGACGTAACGATCAACATGATCTCCCTCTTTGCCTTCATCATGGTGCTTGGTATCGTGGTGGACGACGCCATTATCATCGGAGAAAACATATTTCGGAAACAGGAGGAGGGCCTCCCCCCCCTGCAGGCGGCAACCCAGGGCGCCCTTGAAGTGGGGCACCCGGTTATCTTCTCCGTTCTCACCACAATGGCGGCCTTCGCTCCGCTTCTGATAGCAACCGGCATGATGGGAAAATTTATGCGTGGCATACCGATCGTGATCATGGTCGTTCTCTTCGGATCGCTGATCGAGTCGCTCTTCATCCTCCCGTCTCACCTGTCCGGGGGCAGGCATGCCGGGAGTCAGGGATCCGGCGAGCGGAGAGAAAAATGGGCGGCGCGGCGGCTGCGGGCATTTATCAACGGCCCCTATCTGAGGACGGTGGATTTCTGCGCAAGGTGGAGATATGCCACGGTGGCGCTGGGGCTTGCGCTGCTGTTCATAACCGTAGGGATCATCGGGGGGGGTATCGTTGGATTCACCTTCTTTCCAAAGGTAGAGGGAGACACGCTGGAGTGTACGCTCACCATGCCCGCGGGGACACCTCTGGAGAATACGGGCGAGATAGTCGGATACCTGGTAGAGACCGCCCGGAAGACCCTGGCTGACGCGGACCGCGAGCATCCCGGCCCGGCCCCCCTCTTCGAATACAGCTTCTCCCTGATCGGGGCGCAGGTTGACGAGCGCGGAGGCGTGACTGATGCGGGTGCTCACCTCGCCCACATCTGGATACAGGTGCTGGAGGGAGAGAAACGGAAGACAAGTGCGACCAGACTTGCGGCGCTCTGGCGTCAGAACGCGGGCACGATTCCGGGAATCGAATCAATCGCCTTCAAGAGCGTCCTGCACAGCGCGGGGAAGTCGGTCGAAGTTCACCTATCGCTGGATGAACACGGAGACCTTCTGGCGGCCGCCGAGGAGTTGAAGAAGGAACTGGAGAGCTACCCCGGTGTCTACGATATCAGTGACAGCTTTCTGCCGGGAAAACAGGAGATGCAGCTCAAGCTGAAACCGACCGCCCGGAGCATGGGGGTGACCCTCAACGATATCGCGATGCAGGTTCGACACGCCTTCTACGGCGCCGAAGCCCTCCGAATGCAGCGGGGCACAGACGAGGTCAAGGTCATGGTCCGCTACCCCGACCGGGAACGAAGGTCTCCCGGACAGGTCGAAGCAATGCGCATCCGAACTGCCGACGGATCGGAAGTCCCCCTCAGCCTGCTGGCCGACGTCACAATGGAACAGGGGTATGTCTCTATCGAACACGCCCAGAGGCGGCGCGTCATCAAGGTCTATGCCGACGTGGATGAAACGGTCACCAACGCCAATGAGGTGCGGCAGACTCTCGAAAAAGGATTCCTCCCGGATCTCACCTACCGGCACCCCGGTCTGAAGTACTCCATGGAGGGAGAGGGAAAGGAACAAATGGAATCCCTGGCCGATGTCAAGACGGGCTTTGTGTTTGCCCTTTTCTGTATCTACGCGCTCCTAGCTGTCCCCTTCCGATCGTTCACCCAACCCTTTGTTGTCATGATGGCCATCCCGTTCGGCATCGTCGGCGCGGTCGTGGGACACCTCATTATGGGACTAGACATTACCTTCATCAGTCTCTTCGGGCTCGTCGGGCTGGCAGGTGTCGTTGTCAACGACTCGCTTGTTCTCATTCACGCGACGAACCGGCTCCGCCGGGAGGGCGCCAATGCGCACGATGCGGTCACACAGGCGGGGGTTCTGCGATTCCGGGCCATCATCCTCACATCACTCACCACCTTCGCGGGGCTCACCCCCATCATCCTGGAGCGGAGTCTCCAGGCAAAGTTTCTGATCCCCATGGCGGTCAGTCTCGGCTACGGGGTGCTCTTCGCGACATTCATTACCCTGCTCCTCATCCCGAGCCTTTATCTTATTCTCGAGGATCTCCTGAATTTCACGGCAAGGATTAAGGAGAAAATCAGACCTTCCCGGGACTGACATTCCCTCGTCACCACCTGCAAAAGTGGGAAACGGCATTTACACCTTGACACGGTTGGGCGACTTTTCTATACTCGCTGCGCCTTACGAGCATTTCATCAAAACAGGATAGCAGGGGAAGGACAAACCCATATGCCCGCACGCACGGATATAAAGAAAATACTGATTATAGGATCAGGGCCCATTATCATAGGACAGGCCTGTGAGTTTGATTATTCAGGGACCCAGGCATGCAAGGCCCTCAAAAAACTGGGATATGAGATTGTTCTGGTCAATTCCAATCCAGCCACCATCATGACCGACCCCGGAACGGCCGACGTGACCTATGTCGAGCCTTTGAATTTCCGGTACCTTGAGAAGATCATAGAAAAGGAGCGTCCTGATGCCATCCTCCCCAATCTCGGCGGTCAGTCGGGCCTCAATCTGACATTAGAACTGTCGCGGGGAGGGGTCCTCGACAAGTATCAGGTTGAAATCATCGGCGTCAGCGTCGACGCGATCGAGCGGGGCGAGGACCGTATAGCCTTCAAAGAAACCATGGACAGCCTCGGCATAGAGATGCCGAAGAGTGAGCCCGCCTACAACGTTCCGGATGCAGAGAAAATCGCCGAAGCACTGGGATACCCCGTGGTCATTCGACCGGCCTACACCATGGGAGGAACCGGAGGCGGCCTGGTGTACAACAAGGAGGAGCTTCAAACCGTCGCCGGCAGGGGGATTGCGGCGAGCCTTATCGGCCAGATACTGGTCGAGGAATCCGTCTTGGGGTGGGAAGAACTGGAACTGGAGGTCGTCCGTGACGCCAAGAATCAGATGATCACCGTCTGTTTCATAGAAAACGTCGACGCGATGGGCGTCCATACCGGCGATTCATTCTGCACGGCTCCCATGATGACAATCTCCCCCGAACTGCAGGAACGCCTCCAAAAACATTCCTACGATATTGTCGAGGCCATTCAGGTGATCGGAGGCACGAACGTGCAATTCGCCCACAATCCAGAGACCGGACGGGTCGTGGTCATAGAGATCAACCCACGGACCTCGCGTTCCTCCGCCCTGGCATCCAAGGCGACCGGATTCCCCATCGCCCTCATCTCATCGATGCTGGCGGCCGGGCTGACCCTGGACGAGATACCGTACTGGAGAGAGGGGACTCTTGATAAATATACCCCTTCGGGCGATTACGTCGTTGTCAAATTCGCCCGGTGGGCCTTCGAAAAATTCGAGGGGGCCATCGATGAACTCGGGACTCAGATGCGCGCGGTCGGAGAGGTCATGAGCATCGGCAAGACGTATAAGGAGGCCCTCCAGAAGGCGATCCGTTCCCTTGAGATCAGCCGCTACGGTCTCGGCTTTGCAAAGGATTTTCATGAAAAATCGCTCGATGAATTGATGGGGCTCCTGTCAAAGCCGACGAGTGAACGGCAGTTCATCATATACGAGGCCCTGCGCAAGGGCGCGCGCGTGGAAGAGATCCACGCGAAGACTTACATCAAGGCATGGTTCATCGAGCAGATGAAGGAACTGGTCGAGATGGAGGAGGAGATCCTCCGCTACAAGGAGGGAACCCTGCCGGACGATTTGCTGGTCCGGGCGAAGAAGGACGGGTTTGCCGACCGCTACCTTTCGAAGCTGCTCGCCATCCCGGAGAAGGAGATCCGCGAACGGCGCATATCGCTGGGCGCCACAGAGGGGTGGGAACCGGTACCCGTCAGCGGCGTTGAGAACGCGGCATACTATTTTTCAACCTACAACGCACCCGACAAGGTGAAGTCGACCGACAGAAAAAAGATTATCGTTCTCGGCGGGGGGCCGAACCGCATCGGGCAGGGGATAGAATTCGACTACTGCTGTGTCCACGCGGCCTTTGCCATCAAGGATGAAGGCCTTGAAGCGATCATGATAAACTGCAACCCGGAGACGGTATCCACGGACTACGACACATCGGACAAACTCTACTTTGAACCCCTGACCGTTGAAGATGTCCTGAGTATCTACGAGAAGGAGAAGCCGGAGGGGATCATCGTGCAGTTCGGTGGACAAACACCCCTGAATATCGCCAGCGAACTGGCCGAGGCCGGGGTAAAGATCATCGGCACCTCACCGGATATGATCGACCTGGCGGAAGACAGGGACCGCTTCCGGAAGATAATGGAAAAGCTGGGGATACCGGAACCGGAATCGGGGATGGCGAGCACCCTGGAAGAGGCCATCGACATCGCAGGGAAGATAGGGTACCCCCTGATGGTCAGGCCGTCGTACGTCTTGGGAGGACGCGGGATGGAGGTAGTCCATGACGAGGAGATGCTGAAACGCTACCTCGCAGCCGCCGTCGATGTCACCCCTGAGAGACCCGTTCTGATCGACAGGTTTCTGGAAAATGCCATCGAGGTCGAAGCCGACGCCATCTCCGACGGAACGGATGTCTTCATTCCGTCGATCATGGAGCACATCGAACTTGCCGGCGTTCATTCGGGCGACTCAGCCTGCGCGATTCCCCCCGTCAGCCTTTCGGCAGCCACCATGGCCACCATATCTGAATACACACGAAAGATCGCACGGGAACTGAATGTGGTGGGATTGATGAATATCCAGTATGCCATCGCTGGTGATGTCGTCTACATCCTTGAGGCAAATCCGCGGGCATCTCGAACGGTCCCTCTGGTCTCAAAGGTATGCAACATATCGATGGCACGGATCGCCACGCAACTGATGTTGGGGAAAAAGCTGAAGGATCTCAATCTCCAAAGGGCAAACATACGGCACTTCGGCGTCAAGGAGGCCGTCTTCCCCTTTAATATGTTCCAGGAGGTCGACCCCCTCCTGGGCCCGGAGATGCGGTCAACGGGAGAGGTCCTTGGAATGGCCGATTCTTTCGGTCTCGCGTTTTTCAAGGCGCAGGAGGCCACCGGTCAGGTCCTTCCCGAAGAGGGCACGGTACTCATCACCGCCTATGACGACGATAAGGGTGCCATACTCGATGTGGCACGGGAATTCGAGAAACTCGGCTTCAAGCTGAAGACCACGAAGGGAAGCAAACGGTTTCTGGCGGAGCACGGGATCGCCTCGGAACTGATACTCAAGATGCACGAGGGACGCCCCAATATAACGGATGGGATAAAAAACCGGGAGATCCAGCTCGTGATCAACACACCGAGCGGCAGGATGAGTAAGTATGACGATTCATACATCCGAAAGACCGCCATCAAGTACAAGGTCCCCTATATCACCACGGCAGCCGCGGCCCTCGCCGCCGTCAGAGGGATCTCCGCCACACGGAAAAACCACGGCCGCGTGAAATCTCTTCAGAGCTACCATGCGGACATGGGGTGATCAGGATCTAATTGTTAATTTTGATGGTTTCGTAAAAAGTCGATTTTGCTCTCTTTTCGTCATTCCGTGCTTGACACGGAATCCAGTATTTTTAAGTAGTTATGGATTCCTGCTTTCGCAGGAATGATACTATTATTTACTTTTTACGAAAGCGTCAATTTTGAATGTTTAGTTGTGAATTGACATGGCTACAAAGGATAGTGCCCTGCCAATGCACCGTGTTTTTCACTGATATTCACTATTCAAGAGCAAGGGAAAGGCCCGGACCATGAAATTCATAGAGGAGAATTGCGGTGTTTTCGGCATATATTCGAAAAGGGCCTGTGCGGATGATATCTATCAGGGGTTGGACTTTCTGCAGCACAGGGGGCAGGAATACTGCGGCATCTCCACCTTTGACACGGAGATCAACCACATAACCCATCATGGCAGGGTCACCAACCTGTTCACAGCTGAAGAGTTGAGGAGCCTGACCGGCACGTGGGGGATCGGCCATGTAAGCCTGAGAGACCGTCAGCCCATGAAATGGCTGACCCGTTCCGGTGAGATCTCGGTTGCCTTCAGCGGCAATGTCATCAACGCCGACGCCCTCATGGAAGATATGATGAACCGCGGCAAATCGTTCTACAAGGGGTACGACATAGAAATCATTTCCAAGATTCTTATCGAGAAGGGTGAGGGCAATATCGTGAGGGGCATATCCGCGCTCTCCGAAAAGATAGAAGGTTCTTATTCCCTGGTAGTTCTGACCGGGAAGGGCATTTATGCCGCCAGAGACGCCTATGGATTCCGGCCGCTTATCCTCGGCGGAGATTCCGAGCGCTGTGCCGTGAGTTCGGAATCACGGGCCATTCAAAATATGGATATGGAGATCTACCGGGATGTGGCCCCGGGAGAGATCGTCCTTATCAACGATGAGGGGATTCAGACGGCAGGGCAAGTTGAATCTCCACGCACTGCACACTGTGCCTTTGAATGGGCATATACCGCGAGCATCGACTCCATTGTAGACGGTGTATACGTACAGGAGGCGCGTAACAACCTCGGGGAAAGTCTCGCCCAGAGGGATATTGACGAAGGAGGCATTGTTGCGGACATCGTCGCCCCCGTTCCCATGTCGGGTGTCGGACACGCGCTCGGATACCACCGGCGATCGGGGATCAGTTACCAGGATGTGTTTCTCTACAACCGTTACGCCGACCGCAGTTATACCCAGATAACCCAGGTTGCCCGCGAGAAGATGGCCAAGCGCAAGCTGTCCGTTCTCCCCTATGTGAAAGGCAAGAAGGTCGTCCTCTGCGATGATTCAATCGTCCGGGGGACACAGATCCTCAACAAGGTGAAAGACCTCAAAAAGGCGGGGGCAAAAGAGATACATGTGCGGATTGCCTGCCCGCCCCTCATGTATCCCTGCGCCTTCGGAATTTCAACCCGCTCTGTGGGAGAACTGCTGGCGCGAAAGCACGTCAAGGCGGGCGGCATCCTGTCGATGGAGCAGTTGGTAGATTTGGAGGCATGGGTCGCCCGCACGATAGGTGCAGACTCCGTCAAGTTCAATACCATGGATGCCTTTGTGGCATCCCTGCTTATTCCCCGGAAGAATTTGTGTCTGCAGTGCTTTGACGGGATCGTGCCCTCCAAACCATAGAACCACGAGAAGGGCCGCTGTCGGGGTCCGGATATCTTGTTTCAATCAAATGAAAGATACACTATGGACTGGGGATCGACATACTCACCTACCAGCCTCATTCCCCAGTGCAGGTGAGGCCCGGTGGATCTTCCGGTTGAGCCCGCGTAACCAAGAAGCCCCCCTTTATCAACAAAAGAGCCTTCCCGGACAATGGCCTTCGACAGATGACAATATATGGAAAAGAGACCGATGCCGTGGTTTATGATAACGGTATTCCCCGAAAAATAAAGGTCCCGTGCCAGGACAACCTTCCCCGCGTTGGAGGCCTTGACGGGAGCTCCCCGGGGCGAGCGTATGTCGATTCCCCGGTGACGCGACACAACGCTGTTATTAAACACCCTCCGTTCACCAAATACGCCGGTCACCTCCCCCCCTAGCGGCATGACAAATCCTCCATCGCCCAGCCAACCGGGAACGGATGCCCCATATATGCGACCGAGAAGTCCCTTCTCCTCGTGGATTCTTTTTGTATCGACCGGGGTCGGGCTGGTAAAACGCCGGGCAACCCGTATCCTTTTTGAGGGGAATGTCCCCCGGGATATCAAAAGTTTGAAGGAAATATCCTTTGGGGTGCCACGGGAAGGCTTCAGATGGACAACAACATCATATATCCCCGGTTTCATGTCGATTCCGAGCGCTATCAGGGCAAAATGATTCAGCCCCTCCCCGTCGGAAACAAACGGGTATTTCCTCCCGTCAAATGATAATGCGGCAGAGGCTGCCTGGGGTGATGTAAGACATACCTTGACAATCTCTCCCTGGCAGGGTCTTCGACACTCCGTGGTTATCCTCACTGCCCCTCCATCGATCGGACTGTTCACGGAAACGGCATCCAGACTCCCAGGGAACAGTACCAGCAGCGCCAGGCAGATAATCAGAAAAGGTGTATGTATCTTCATTCGGAGTGTTCTACACCAGGAGCGCGTAATTTTCAAAGGGGATAAGAGAGTTTTTCTTGTTTTTGAGGTAACAATATGTCTCTCCGCTCCTTCTCCCAGGCAAAAGAGGGAAATCCGAAACATCCTTTTCTGGTGTCCCCGTCAACAAAAAGATGGACAAATTTCGAAACATCTATTAGCATACCAATAGCTTGGGTTATGCACCAGGGAGATCATCTCTGCCAAAGAACATTGCCGGGTTACTGTCGAGAAAAGATGTGCTAGAAACCCCTGGAAGAGGTTTTCACAAACACCCTGTCGGCAACCCCCCACGAGCAGATAACGATATCGGCAAGGATGGCTGAGGCAGGACGAATAAAGCTCAGAAAAAATCTGGCTCTGATAAACGGGATACATCCCACTAAAGGGGATAAGTGCGATAACGAAGTTGCTTTTTACAAGAAAGCAACTTCTATCTTACTAATGCGTTAACGAAATTCTTCCCTGCAAAAAACGCAGGAAATAATTTCTAACTTACTAGCCCCGATAAACGGGATAAGTGCGTTAACGAAATTCTTCCCTGCAAAAAACGCAGGAAATAATTTCTAACTTACTAAAAACAAAATAGAGTTGAGAGGATGTTGCTATGAAAAAAGTCTCGTTGCTTTTGATCGTGTTCGTTGCCGTCTCCATGCTGTCGGGTTGTCCGGCTGCCATTATAGGCAGTGCCGCGGTCGGCGGAGGGTCGGGGGCATACGTTTACATAAGAGGGGATTTAAAGACCGATTATCCCTATTCATTTGACAAGTCATGGAACGCCTGCGAAAAAACCGTGGCCTATATGAATGCGACTGACGTGTTTCCGCAGAAAGAGATAAGCAAGGGGATCATAAAGGCCATTATAGACGGTGAGAAGGTCCGTTTCGTTGTCGAATACAAGACAAAGGATTTGACCACGGTATCTGTACGGGTTGGCATTATCGGAAATAAATCCGCGTCACAACGTCTCCATGATAAAGTGGCGGGTTACCTGTCTGAGTAAATTACCCAAGAGGAGCTGTAACCCTGACCTTTATTCAAAGAGCAGCATTTATATCATGTTAAAAAAATTGTTTTTCGGGATTGCCATCGGCTTTTTCTTTGTATATCTCGCATTCAAGGGTGTCGATCTGAGGGGAATTGCCGACGGGCTGAAAAACGCGAACCTCTCCTTTATCCCCGCTGTAGTGGCCCTTCTGGTTCTCATACAGATACTCAGATCATACCGGTGGGGAATCATCTTAAACCCCATCAGGACCATCGATCAGTTTTCACTCTTTTCGGTAACCAGCGTCGGGTTTCTGGCCGTGGTAGCTATCCCCGCGCGGATCGGCGAACTCGCACGCCCCTATCTTATCAGTACAAAGACAGGGGTCAGCATGTCTTCAGCGGTGGGTACCGTCCTGGTGGAGCGTGTCTTTGACGGTCTGAGCGTCCTTACGATGTTCTTCGTCATGGTTGTGTTTACACCGCTCCCGCCATGGCTGATCAGGGGCAGCCTCCTGTTTCTTTTCATAATCCTCGTTTTCCTCGGTTTCATTATCCTTCTCATCTTCAGGAGAGAGGCATCGCTCAATTTCCTTGCACCCCTCTTACGGAGATTCCCCGAGAGATGGCACCTCAGACTGACGGATCTGATCGATAACCTTATCGATGGATTCAAGATCATTCCTCACCGGAAATCCATGTGCTACCTGGCATGTTTGTCCATAGCGATATGGGTGACCGACGCGATGGCCATGTATATCCTCTTCTTCGCGTTTGGGTTTGAGCTCCCCCTTTCGGCCGCCTTTGTCCTTATGGTTATCATCATCCTGGGCATCGCCATCCCGACCGCGCCCGGATTCATCGGAAACTGGCATTTTTTCTGTGTACTGGGGCTCGGCCTGTTCGGTATCCACAAGACCGACGCGCTTACCTACGCCATCGTGCTCCATTTCCTGAGCATCGGGGTTGTTGTTATACTGGGTCTGGCCTTCCTGCCCTTCAACCGGTTTTCTCTGTCCGATATAAAACGCAGGCTTTCCATTAATCATGATGCATCATGATGCATGAGGAGACAACGCACGAACCGAAGAGGGCTGAACGAATGAAGGGAAGGCTGCTGTTTCTCCTGGTTGTTCCACTGATCTTATATATTGCACTCCTCCCCGCCATGCCTCTCATGGAACCGGATGAGGCGCGGTACAGCGATATTCCGAGTCTGATGAACAGCACAGGCGACTATGTCACGCCCCATCTTCATCATGTGATATACCTTGAAAAACCCCCTCTCGCTTACTGGGCAACGGCCCTGTCATTCAAGATATTCGGTGAAAATGATTTTTCATCGAGGCTCTTTGTGGGCCTGTGCGCATGGGGATGTATTCTCCTCGTATATTGGATAGGCGCCTTTTTCGCCGGTACCAAGACCGGGCTCTACTCGGCGGGAATTCTGACCACGTTCCTCTTCCACTTTATCCTTGGGAGGATCAACACACTGGATATCCCTCTCGCCTTCTTCGTATGCCTCGCCATCTGGGCCGGGTATCGGCACGTAGAACAGGGGGACAGGGGGCGGGCCTGGATCTATTTCTTCTATTTTTCATCTGCTCTGGCTTTTCTGACCAAAGGGCTGATCGGTATCGTCTTCCCATTCGCGATACTGATTGTCTGGCTGCTCGTCTCCTGGAGATGGCGCGCCGTCTTTACGCTCTTTTCGCCCGTGGGAATCCTGATCCTCCTGGCCATATCGTGCCCGTGGATAATCCTCGCGCAAAGGGCGAACAGTGATTTCCTCTGGTTTTTCTTCGTTCAGGAACATTTCCTCCGGTACACCACGACCATGCACGGAAAGGAAAACCCGCTCTTCTACTATGTCCCTATCCTTATAGCGGGGACCGTGCCCTGGTGCGCGTTCCTGTTTGAAGCCGTGACGGGAATCATGGGCAGAAAAATATCCCTGCGGGGGGGACTTGACTGGCGTTTTCTTCTCACCTGGCCCATCTTTATCTTCGTATTCTTTTCCCTCTCGTCGTCCAAGCTGATACCCTACATGACCCCGCTATTTCTGCCTGTGGCGGTAATCTTCGGGCACCTCTTCAGCCTCTACGATGGACGGGGACAAACGCGGAGACTCGTCCTCCTGCCTGTTGTTCTCCAGTCCTGCGTTCTTATCGTCCTGCTGTGTGTTCCCCTCTTTCTTGCGAGACACAATATTCCGGCTGGCGAATGGTTACCCCGTATAGCTCTACCCATCCTGGCGCTGGTTCTGATCGTATTTGTGCCTGATATCGTTAAAAAACGATGGGGTAAGGGGTGGTTTCTCTCCATCTATCTGATCTCCACATTGTTTATGGCTTCGCTGCTCCTTCCTCTTTCCCATTTTCTGACCCCGTACAAGTCGGCGTATCCGGTGTCACAGGCAATCAGGACCCTGCTCCCCCCCGGTGAAGAACTTTTTCAATATGGGATTTCAGACTATGGAATCGATTTCTACAGCAAGATACGGACACCCGTTGTTGATGATTTTGGAGAATTGAGTTATGGTATTGGAATGCTTCCTTCCGATGAGAGATCGCGTTATTTCCTGACATCCGAAGACTTCTTCCGGTTATGCAGAGAAAAGGGTGCTATATACTGCGTGACGAAATACGAAAGAAGGGTTGCCAGGCTGAGAAAAGAAATCCCCGAGGTCCGGATCATATGGGATAACGGGGCCTACTTTCTCTTGCGGCTCCGATGTTAATTCCTTAGAGGGTACAATCTATGAAGATACGAGAAGATTTTCTCCCCTTGAGCAGGCCGTCAATCGGGGACGAGGAGGTACGCGCCGTTGGTGCATGCCTGACATCAGGGTGGATCACCACGGGACCGGCCTGTACAGAATTCGAGGATAGATTCCGCGACCTGACGGGTGCATCCCACGCGATAGCCCTCAGTTCGGGAACGGCAGGGATGCACCTTATGATGCTCGCTCTGGGGCTCAAAGAGGGGGATGAGGTTATAACGCCCTCTCTGACCTTTGCCTCCACCATCAACATGATTACACTGTGCGGCGCAAAACCCGTTTTTGTCGACATTCATTATGATACGCTTAACATTAACGAGACCCTGATTGAAGAAGCGGTTACCGAAAGGACAAAGGCCATCATCCCGGTCCACTTTGCGGGCGCCCCCGCCGACATGGACAGTATCATGGATATCGCCAGGCGGCACAACCTTGCCGTGATTGAGGATGCCGCACACGCGGTGGGTACGTATTATAGAGGTATCCATGCCGGGGGATTCGGACAGAGCGCCATCTTTTCCTTCCACCCCCTGAAAAACATCACGACCGGCGAGGGGGGAATGATAACGCTGGGTGACGACCAGATTGAAAGACGCGTGCGTCTTCTCAGGTTTCACGGTATCGAGCGAGACGCATGGAAGAGATACGGTAAGGGGGGAACCCCCGAGTATGATATCAGCGAACCCGGATTCAAATACAACCTGACGGACATCCAGGCAGCCCTGGGGCTGGCTCAGCTTGCCCGGCTGGAGGAGATCAATACGCGCAGGAGAAAACTGGCCGCCCTCTATGCAAAGGGCCTCATCGATCTGGAGGGTATCGACATCCCGGGCATTCCTCCATACCCGCACGTTCACGCGTGGCATCTCTTCGTTGTCAAGGTAACGGGGATGACCAGAGATAGGTTCATGGAAAAACTGGCGGACCATAATATCGGATACGGTTTTCACTTTCCCGCTTGTCACAGGCTCGGTTATATAAAAAAACGCTACGGAATCATGGAAGATAATCTGAGGGAAACGGTGCTGGCCATGGATAAAATCGTCTCCCTCCCCCTCTTCCCGGATATGGAGGACGACGATGTTTCCTATGTCTGCGAGGCGGTCAAGGAGATAGTGAGCAATGGATAATGCAATGATCTCGGTGGTAATTCCCGTATACAATGAGGAGGCAAACCTCTCTTTCCTCATGGAGCGTCTCCGACCCGTCATGGAGGGAATGCAAAGAAGGTATGAGATTATTTTCGTGGATGACGGGAGCGGCGACAAGAGCCTTGCCATACTGAAAGGTTTTACGACCCACCCCGAGGTTCGGGTCGTGGAACTGACAAAAAACTACGGACAGCACGCCGCCATCTTCTCGGGATTCTCCATTTCCGCGGGGGATATTATCGTAACCATGGATGCCGACCTCCAGAACCCCCCCGAAGAAATCCCCAACCTCGTAAGGGTCATGGAGGAGGGGGAATATGATGTCGTCGGAACCATACGGAAAGAGAGGAAGGACTCCATCTTCAGGACCCTTTCTTCCCGAATCATAAACGCCGTCGCGAGAAAAATAACGGGGATTCGCATGACCGACTGGGGGTGCATGCTGAGGGCCTATCGACGCAACATCGTGGAGTACATGGCGGACTGCCGTGAGCAATCCACCTTCATCCCCGCCCTGGCGGTATATTTTGCCAAACGGGTGACGGAGATCGAGGTACAGCACGAACAGAGATATGCCGGCGAATCACACTACTCGCTGAGGAAACTGATCAACCTCCAGTTTGATCTCGTGTCGGCCTTCTCCGATTTTCCCCTGAAGCTGATTATGTATGCCGGCCTCGGAATGGCCTTTCTCGGCATCTCGCTGGGTGTCACCATCGGAATCGCCAGGATTGTATACGGCGGCGCCTGGGCGGCCGAGGGTGTATTCACCCTCTTTGCCGCCCTGTTTGCCTTTATCGGTTTTCAGTTCTTCGCCCTCGGCGTTATGGGTGAATACCTCGGCCGTATCTATAAAGAGGTCAGGAAAAGACCGGAGTACGTCATCGACAGGGTCCACTCCTCGGACAGCGAGGGAGATGCCCGATGAAGGCGGTCGCGTTTGCCTACCACAACATGGGCATTGCCAGTCTCAAGGCCCTGAAAGGGGAAGGATTCGACATACGGGCGATCATCTCTCATGACGACGACCCGGAAGAAAACTGCTGGTTCGGTTCTGTTGTGGGGTGGGCCCAAGAAAACGGGGTACCGGTACACTGCCCGGCGGATGTTAATTCGCCCGAGTGGGTTGAAAAGATACAAGCCATATCACCGGACGTCATCTTTTCCTTTTACTACCGCAATCTCCTGGGAGACGCCATGCTATCCATCCCATCGGCGGGTGCGTACAATCTGCACGGTTCTCTCCTCCCGGCCTATCGGGGAAGGTGCCCGGTGAACTGGGTCCTCGTCAATGGCGAAACGACGACGGGGGTTACTCTGCATCACATGGTGAAGGCGGCGGACGCGGGGGACATCGTGGGGCAGAGGGAGATCCCGATAGGAGCAGATGACACCGCCCTGACTCTGTATAACAAGCTCTGCGGTGGCGCACAGGGACTTCTCGCAGAGGTCCTGCCCCTGATAAAGAACGGCACAGCGCCGCGCATCCCCCAGGATCTGAAAGGGGGCAGCTATTTCGGCGGCAGAAGACCGGAAGATGGAAAGATAGGCTGGCATTGGCCCACATCGATGATATATAACCTCATACGAGCCGTTACCGATCCCTACCCCGGGGCCTTCACCTCTCTTCCCGGAGGGGAAAAAATGCTCATCTGGTGGGGACGCCCCGAGCGGCAAGACCGCACGGGTCTTGCACAAGGTGAAATGGAGATAGAAGAGGGGGCAGTATTTGTGGGCAGCGGGGACGGCAGGGTACGCCTTCTGGATATCCAGATTGCGGAAACCAGGATGAAGGGACATGCCATATTTGACTACTTTAGAGAAAAGAAGGGAATGGTTCTACAATGAAGATCTTGATATTCGGCGTCAACGGTTTTATCGGGCATCACCTGACAAACAGGATACTGGGCACGACCGACTGGTCCGTCTACGGCATGGACCTCGGTTTCGACAGGCTGGGGACATCGCTGGACAACCCCCGTTTTCACTTCCTGGAAGGTGATATCTCCATAAACAAGGAGTGGATAGAGTACCACATCAAGAAGTGCGATGCCATCCTGCCCCTGGTGGCCATAGCCACGCCAAAGAGTTATGTCGAAAACCCGATCGGGGTCTTCAATCTGGACTTTGAGATGAATCTCAATATCGTGAAACAGTGCGTAAAATATCACAAACGAGTCCTCTTTCCTTCCACATCCGAGGTGTATGGCGCCTCCACCGATCCGGAGTTCAAGGAGGATGAAACCTTCCTTGTCGTAGGACCCATACAGAAGGAACGCTGGATCTATTCATGCTGTAAACAGCTTCTCGATCGCGTCATTTACGCCCACGGCACCCGAGGTGATCTGGAGTTCACCCTCTTTAGGCCCTTCAACTGGGTCGGCCCCCGCTTGGATTCACTGGACACCGCGAAGGAAGGAAGCTCCAGGGTCGTAACCCAGTTCATCGCGGAGCTTCTCATGAAACATCCCCTGTCCCTTGTGGATGGAGGTGGCCAGAAGAGGTGCTTTACCTATGTTGGCGACGGCATAGACGCCCTTATGAAGATCCTGGAGAACAAGGACGACTGCTGCAGGAATCAGATCATCAATATCGGCAATCCCGATAATGAATGCTCCGTAAAAGAGCTTGCCTCCATACTGAAAAAGATCTTTATGGAACACCCCAACCATTCAAGCGATCCAGAGTATTCTGAAATTATCGAGACATCCTCAGGGGCCTTCTATGGGAAGGGATATCAGGATATCTATACCAGGAAACCCAGCATTGAGAAGGCTCAAAGGCTCCTGGGCTGGACTCCCGCAACCGGCCTGGAAGACTCTCTCAGGAAAACGCTCTATGCCTTTCTGGAGGAAAATGAACGGTAAGCCCATCCATCAGGGGAAAGAACAGATCCTGGGTCTGAAGATCGATGTTGACACCTATGTCGGCATGAAGCGGGGCGTTCCCCGCCTGCTGGCCACCCTCTCGAATTTTGGGGTAAAGGGGACCTTTTTCCTCAGCATGGGGCCCGATTCTTCGGGGCGTGCGATTCTTCAACTTATCAAGAATCCACGTTTTCTCAGGAAGATGATGCGGACCAACGCCGGACGTCTCTACGGCATACGAACCGCCCTGTACGGAACAATCCTCCCCTCTCCCATGGTAGCCCTTTCATTCCCACAGCTGGTGCAGCGCATACTGTCCGAGGGACACGAAGTGGAATTTCACGCATGGGATCATCGAAGGTGGCAGGATGATCTGTCCAGACATTCCCCCGCATGGATCGAGGAGTGGTTTGAAAAGGGGGTAAGCGCGTACACACGGCTGGTCGGGGACACACCATCCTCATTCGGGGCACCCGGCTGGCTGATAGATGACAGGGCATTGGAAACGGCTGGCGGATACGACTTTTCATATCTCAGCTGCACGCGCGCGCGGGAACCTTTTATACACGAGATCTCCGGACTGATCGAGATACCGTCAGACCTCCCCTGTCTTGAAGAGATCGGTGTTGATACGTTTGTCACAACCATACAGAGGATCCTCAGCGACGGAGGCACGCACGTGCTCCCCGTACATGCCGAGGCGGAAGGGGGGATATGGAACGAACCGTTCACGCAGCTGTTGAAGGAGATTGCCGGTACCGGCTGCCGTATCGTCCCCCTTTCGGCCATACGGGACCTCCTGCGACCTGAGCTGCTCCCGGTGAGAAGATACGAAATGAAACTCCTGCCGGGACGCGCGACCCTCTGTGCGGTATAGCCATCGGCTGAATCCTGGCCGTCTCCGGCCTTCAGCCTATACCAGAAGGGAGCACCGTACGCCTACCCCGGACAAACCGGAACCCAAAAGGCCATGTTTAATTTTGAATGTTTAATGTTAAAGCAAAAACCTTATCACAAAAGCACGAAGTTACGAAAACACGAAAATAAGATTTGATTTCGTGCTTTCTTTCTTTTCGTGGTTTCGTGATTATTTTTGATTCCTTTGCCATTTTTGCAAGAACTTTACAATTAAGGAACTAAATTTGCTATTTTCCCCCTTTCATATTGTCAAGCCCGTAGGCCTTGATCTTTTTGTGAAGATTGCTCCTTTCAAGCCCTATCACCTCCGCCGTTTTCTTGACGTTCCACTTGTTTTCCGCGAGTTTCTTCGCGATATAGTCCTTCTCAAACTCCTCTTTCGCCCCCCTGAACGAATCTCCACCCCCGGAGGAGTCAGGACGGTTGAGCCGTTGGTTTTCTTTCGACAGGGGAGGTATATCATCGGCGGTTATGATATCCGACGGCGATGTGATGACCAGCCGTTCCATGATATTCTTCAATTCTCGTACATTGCCGGGCCAGGTATGCTCCATAAGCACGGCAAGGGCATCATCGGCGATATGTTTCTCCGTCTTTGACTCCTTACGCGAGAATTCCCTGGCAAACTGGCGTGCCAGGAGAGGAACATCCTCTATTCTGTCTCTGAGCGGCTGGACTTCAAGGGGAATCACGTTTAACCGGTAATACAGGTCCTGTCTGAACCGTCCCTCCTCCATCTCATATTCCAAGTCCTTATTGGTCGCGGCCAGTACCCGCACGTCGGTATCGATAACCTTTGTTCCGCCCACTCGTTCAAACTTCTTTTCCTGGAGGATCCTGAGGATCTTCGCCTGGGCCTTCAGGCTCATGTCGGCAACCTCGTCGAGAAAGATGGTCCCCTTGTTCGCAAGATCGAACTTCCCTCTCTTCTTCTCAGTAGCCCCGGTAAACGCCCCCCTCTCGTGCCCGAACAGCTCGCTCTCTATCAGATCTTCAGGTATCGCTGCACAATTCACCTCTATAAAGGACTTACTGGAACGGCTGCTCTGCCGGTGTATCGATCGGGCAACGAGTTCTTTTCCCGTACCATTCTCGCCCATAATCAGGATCCATGCATTGGTGGGAGAGATGATCTGTATCATCTCCCTCAATTCAATAATCGCCGTGCTCTCTCCGTCGATTTCGTGGCCGTGTCCATTCTTTAACAGCCTGTTCTCCTCCTCCAGACGTACGATGTCCAGGGCATGATTGACGGCAAGGACGATCTTGTCAAGAGACAGGGGTTTCTCCACAAAATCAAAGGCCCCCAGTTTTGTCGTCGATACCGCCGACTCAACCGTTCCATGCCCGGATATCATGATAACCTGCATCTGAGGGTGTTTTGACTTGATGCGTTTGAGTGTCTCAATGCCGTCGATTCCAGGCAGCCATATGTCCAGAAGGACAAGACTGGGAAGCTCCTCTTCGATGATGTCGAGGCACTCTTCTCCGCTTTGCACGGTCAGCACTTCGTAGCCTTCATCCGAAAGTATCCCCTTCAATGACCGGCAGATACTCTCTTCATCATCCACAACCAGTACCGTCTCGTTCATATTTCTCCTATGCTACGGGCAGTTCAATGGATACGATTGTCCCACCTTGGACGTTATCCATTACGTTCACAGAACCATTATGATCAGATATTATGGAACTCACTATGACAAGGCCAAGACCCGTACCCGCCTTTTTCGTGGAAAAGTAGGGTTCAAACAGCTTCATCTTGTCTTCCGGTGAGATCCCGAGACCATTGTCCCTGACATCCAACGTGACCCGCTTGTGATTCTTATCATACTGGGTGGTGATTTCAACTTTTCCATCATGGTCCACCGCCGAGACAGCCGCAACCGCATTATCCAGGAGGTTGACCATCACCCTTTTTATCTGTTCCGCATCGATATTGAGAACGGGGATACCGTCATCTTTCCGGAAATCAAACACTATATCCTTGCGCGCATCCTGGAAAAGGATAACGGAATCTTCAATAACCACATTCAGATCATTGGGGGAAGGATTCGTCACGGGCATTCTTGCAAACTGCGAAAATTCATTAACCAGATTTTTCAAGACTTCCACCTGATTTATGATGGTCTTTGTGCACTCATGAAATACGGAATTCGTTTCCCCCTCAAGCTTATCCCCGTATTTTCGCTGCAGCCTCTCGGCACTCAGCTTGACTGGCGTCAGGGGGTTTTTGATCTCATGCGCTATCCTCTTTGCGGCCTCCCTCCACGCGGCGATTCGCTCGGTCTTCTGAAGCTGGGTGATGTCTTCAAATACCGCCACAATACCCATATAGTTATTATCGTCGTCCCTCAGGATTGTTGCCGATGCCAGGATTGCCATCACGCTGTCCTTGACTATCAGCTGAATCTGTCTCTCCACAAGACCACCATCGTGTGCATGCAACTCCTCGAGAAGTTCTCCTACCATCCCCATATGTTCCGGCTTCAGGACATCTTCATATCTCTTGTTGAGAATTTCCTTACTGTTGATGCCCAGCATCTTCTCGGCGGCCCTGTTTATGGTGCTGACCACATTATTCCTGTCGATGGAAACGACACCGGCCGAGACATTACGAAGGACGGTTTCCATGTATTTCCTTCGCTGTTCAAGGTCTATGTTAGCCTTTCTCAAACCAAGACTGCTCTCCTTCAGATCTTTCGTCATCTGGTTAAAGGAGTCCGCCAGTACCCCTATCTCATCTTCCGCCAGGACACCTATGTGGTAATCGAGGTTGCCGTTGGCTACTTCACGGGTTGCCTCGGCAAGCTCCTGCACGGGAACCGTGATCCCCTTCGCCAGGAAGAGACCAAACCACATTGAGGAAAAAATAATCAGCAGGGTGACGATGAAGAGCGTAACGGTGTAACTGATTTTTATCGGATTTTTCAACAGCTTGAGCTGTTTGTACTCCTCAGCCGTCCTGGAGATGATGGACATCTTGTCAATCACCTCTTTGTCTATATAGTAACTGACGGCTATGACCCCGATGACCTCCTTGGGACTGAAATTGGAATAGATGGGGGCTATTCCGCTTATCATCTCGCCCCCTCCCGCGGAGCTGACGATTGAAAGGTCCTTCCCCATAAAGGCATCTTCCAGGACCTTGGGTGAAAACCGGGGGGGGAGGATATCGGGATTGGCCGGATCTTTGAGAAACAGTTCCTCCTCCCGGTTATCAAAGCGGACAGCTATGGACCCAAGATTGAAATACCTCTGCCGCAGCGTCAAAGATGCCTTCAGATACTCTGACTGCTCTTTTTCATATAACTTGTTGTCTGTGATCTCAGACCCGATCTGAAGGGCATAGTATTTCGCATTATCGGAAAACTTCTGATAGTAATCCTGGGCAACCTCGAGGGACAGATTAAATGCCCTGCCCATCTTTATGTCAAACCGGCTGTCTATGCTGTATGAGAGAAACTTGATGGAAACCAGGAAAAGCACGACCGTGGGTATAAGGGAGAGGATCATGAAGGCAACGACAAGCTTCGTCCTCAGCTTCGACCCCAGGATCCCTCGCCTTCGCTCGAATATAAGCTTGGTCAGATTCCGCGAGATCAGAAAAATAAGAAAAATGATAAGGATCAGGTTGATGTTGATCAGGCCGAAGATCAGTACCTCATTGGATATCGGCAGAAGGATCTCTATGGTGGAAAGATGGCTCTCTATATAGGTAAGGACAACGATGACGGCTATGACAACCAGTATGGCGATGCGCTCTGTGCGGCGTTTTTTTAATTCACCAGGATTCATTCATCTACCACTGCGCTAGACATTTTCTTAACCTGAAGACTGTAGACTGTAGACTGAAGGATACTATGATCAATCCATTCCCTAACCCGGACAAGCCGGAACCAAACAAGATATATTTTTATCACGAAAACACGAAGTTACGAAAACACGAAAACACGAAAAACAAGATTTGATTTCGTGCTTTCTTTCTTTTCGTGGTTTCGTGGATGTTTTTAATTTTCTTGCCATTTTTGCAAGGACGTTACAACTAAAGAACTAAAAGCCTTCAGCCTATCCCCCTGAACAGTTACCACTACGCCAAAGGGCCTGCTGAAAACTGAGTCACGCACCTCTTATACCGGTTTGCTTCGCTCTCGGTGTAAATTCTGCCTGCAATTTTTATCGCGTCAGAGACTTATAAAAATTGGGCTTCATTCATTCGACTTACAGCTCTCATTACGGCACAGCCTTATGAAAACTGAGCCCCATTAGTACACAAAGCCTTGCCTCGCCCAGTCGGTTTCAAAGTCCCACAGGGACACGAAAAAGAGGACATACTCCAGATGCAGCGGTAGCCGGACCTCTTCAAGAGTTGCCTTCACTCGCAGATAGTACCGCCGCCCCTTCGTCAACTGCTTCAAAGGTGTAAATGCAACGCCATTCAGTTCCGACATGGTGATCTTCGCCTCTGAAAATTCCTCGAACTGCTCCGGGGCCCTCCCGTCTTCGGTAAAAAGAACGTACAGGATCTTCTTTATATTGTCGTATTTAATGGCGTGCCTGACCTCAAGAAGCGATATCCTCTTGTCAAACCACCAGCGCCGCTCCTGGTATACCTCCAGGATAAACGTAAAGGTGGTCGGGATCCCGGCAAATATCGCCTCCTCCATCTTTTCTGTAAAGGAGTTTTCCAGTTTGAGATACACGACCAGATTATCAGGGGTATTGCTTATAAGCAGGTCAGTAACCTTTGCTTCCACCGCAAATGACTTCACCGGCAAAAGAAAAAGGCATAATAGTAATAATATGAGAAGTTTGAAGCTGCGCATAGAACTGACTCTCCGGCCCGTTACGTCTGACAGTCCTGCAGAATGTCAAACACCAGTGCCGAGACATACTAAGGAAAGGAGCCTGAAAAAGCAAGGCTTATTTAGAGGATAGGTGGTTCATGGGGGGCAAATCCCCCGCAAGGGACGACATCTCATCCGGGGAATCATACGGACGGGCATCGATGATCTCATCGAACAGTTCCTGTTCACCGTTAAAATAATGGACCATCTCCCAGCATTCTCTGTGAGCCAGGAGTTTTCTCAGAAGGAGATTGTTGAGCCTGTGACCGGATCTGCACGCCACAAAGTGACCTATGATAGGCATCCCGAGAAGGGAGAGGTCCCCAATGGCATCCAGTATCTTGTGCTTCACGAACTCATCAGAAAATCTGAGTCCCTCCTTGTTGATGACCTTCTCCTCGTCCAGAACAATTGCGTTATCAAGGGATCCTCCCAGGGCAAGGCCCCGCGCCTGGAGATATTCGACCTCCTGAAGAAAACCGAATGTCCGGGCCGCACAGATACTGTCTTCATACGCCTTACGAGAAAAGACCATATCGTATGATTGTCTTCCTATCAGAGGGTGCCCGAAGTCTATGTCGTAGGTGATCCTGAACTCAGAAGAGGGAAGTATGGACGCCCTCCCCTCATCATCAGAGACGGATACGGGCTCTTTTATCACAACGAACCGTTTTGATTTATCCTGAGACACGATACCGGCGTCCGTAAGGAGCTCGACAAACGGCAGAGAGCTGCCATCCATGATCGGAATCTCAAAGGAATCCGTTTCTATAATCGCGTTGCCGATCCCCATTCCGAAGAATGCCGACAACAGGTGTTCAACCGTTGAAATCCTTGTTCCATTCGTTCCCAGGGTGGTTGCCAGCGTCGTGTCGGACACACTCATGGGTTCCGCCTTGATCCCATCACTCCCCGGCAGGTCACTACGGTAAAATACAATACCTTCATCAACCGCCGCCGGTTTGATAGTCATATTGATTTTTCTGCCCGAGTGGAGTCCTACACTCTTGCAGTGTATCTCGTTTTCGATGGTCTTCTGTATATACATGGACTCCGCCTTTCACGCTGTATGGAGTGGGAAGAGCAATAACCATACCAATGCCCCATACGGAAGAATGGATTCTCCGGCGCGGGCATAACTCCTCCGAAGCACAGGGGTTATAATTATGGGGTCACCATCCTGGGGAAGGAGAAACAGGGTATACTGACAATATGTGTGTTAAAAACGACACACTCGTCCCCTAGGGTTTTCTGTAAAATCTATCCTTTTCGCTGTAGATACAACCACAGTATTGCTGCCGGTACATCTTCAAGTCTTTGGAGGCCCGGATCCCCTCCTTCCAGCCCTCTCTGAAATCGTGGTAATAAAAACCTACATCATACTTCTTTGCAAGACCTTCACCCAACTCTTTCATAAGAGTGTGTTTCTGAAATTTGCTGTAGAGCAGTGTGGTGGTGAAACCGTCAAATTTGCCCTTTTTTGCAATGCGCGCGGTATAGCTCATGCGCATATGATAACAATATTCACACCTCATCTCTTCCCTGAAGGCCACGCCCCTGAGAAACTCCTCCATGGGATAATCGTCAAATGTGAGGAGTTTCAGGTCTATATTGTTCGAATACTCTATCAGTGTATCGAGCCTCCTGGTGTACTCGGTATACGGCTGAATATTCGGATTATAAAAGATACCGGTAACCTCGTGCCCCTCATTTCTCAATACATCAAGGGGGTAGATGGCACACGGGGCACAACAGATGTGGAGTAATATCTTCATGATCTCAATCCGGCACGCCATTTCAGATTCCGGGGCCGGTATCCATTCCCGACAAACGGGATACGCGCGGTAACAAAGTTATCCCCTGCCGGAAAAACGCAAAAAATAATTCCGGTTCTTCTCCCATTTAGTTGGAGAGGAGGGTCCAATCCAGACTCGCCGGGACAAGGGTCTGTCTTCCAAAGACTTTATCAGCACCCTTAACATTTGCCCGCTTTCTTCCATATCCTTCTGCCTTTATTTTAAGAATTAATTCCCCTCATCCCTCACGTATATCTTTCTTCCTTTCACTAGACCCCTTGAACCCTTGATTCCTTGAACCCTTATGGTAACTGGAACTAATCGGGAGATGATCCATAATTTCGTAACATCCTGAACCATATCCCCTTTGCATCGAAACATCAAACCCCTTCTCAGAAAAATCCCTCCTGCTCCCTCGAAGCCCATTTTCTCCCAAAGTGTTCATACGCAAGTTTCGTCGCTACCCTGCCCCGTGTCGTACGATGAAGGAATCCTTCCTGGATAAGGTAGGGCTCATAGACATCCTCAATGGTATTCTTTTCCTCGCCTATCGCGGACGAAAGACTGTCGATACCGACCGGTCCACCGTCGAATTTATCAATCAGGGTGAGCAGTATGGTCCTGTCCATAAAATCGAATCCCCGGTGGTCCACCTCCAGCATCTCCAGGGCGCTTAAGGCCACATCCCCTGTAATGATGCCGTCCGCCTTCACCTGGGCAAAATCCCGAACCCTCTTGAGGAGTCTGTTCGCTATCCGCGGGGTCCCGCGGGAACGACCGGCTATCTCAGGGGCGCCGGCATCATCGATGGGAATCGACAGGATCCCCGCCGACCTCCTGATAATGATCGCCAGCTCCTCGGGCGTGTAGAATTCGAGCCTGAAACTCATGCCGAAACGGTCCCGAAGGGGCGAGGTGAGGAGTCCCGCCCTGGTAGTGGCCCCCACCAGCGTAAAGCGTGGGATATCCAGTTTCATGGAACGAGCGGACGGACCCTGGCCGATGAGTATATCGATATAATAATCCTCCATCGCGGGGTACAGGATCTCCTCCACGACGTGCGGAAGCCGGTGAATCTCATCGATAAAGAGGATGTCGTGTTCCTTCAGGTTCGTCAGGATGGCGGCCAGGTCTCCGGGCCGATCTATGACCGGACCGGAGGTCACCTTGATATCAGCACCCATTTCCCGTGCCATGATATACGCCAGGGTCGTCTTTCCAAGCCCGGGAGGTCCGTACAACAACACATGGTCAAGCGCTTCGCCCCTTCCCCGCGCCGCCTCCATAAAGATGGAAAGGTTTTCCTTTATCTTCTTCTGTCCCACGTATTCGGCAAGGGTCCTGGGGCGCAGAGAGTATTCTAAATTTTCCTCTTCGCTGAGCGCTTCAGGGTCGAGTATCGGTGCCTTCATAACGATAACCACTCGGGCTCACGGTTTGTTGAGACTGAAGGTCTATAGTCTATAGTCTATAGCCTATAGCCTACAACCTATTTGCCTGATAATATCTTCAGTGACTCCGGCAGGAGGACCTCCAGGGTCACCCCTCCCCCCCTCTGTGCATATACCCTGTCAATGACATCTTTTGCGACATTGTTTTTGTACCCCAGATTAACCAACGCGGACAGCGCATCATCTTTCACCGCTGTGTCCGGGGCGCCCGCAGATGACCCCTCTGAGATCATCGTCGTAATTTTGTCCTTCAGCTCAAAGATCATCCTCTCGGCCGTTTTTTTCCCCACCCCCGGTATACCCACAAGCCTCCCGAGGTCTCCGCCGGATATCGACCCTGACAGGTCCTCCGGCGAGATACCGGACAATATATTGATGGCCAGCCGGGGACCGATCCCGGAGATTGATATCAACAGCCGGAACAGATCCCGTTCCCGGTGATCCAGAAATCCGAAGAGTTTCACCGCGTCCTGTGCCACATGGGTATGGATGACAAGGTGCACCGGCCCTCCGGTATCGGGAAGCTTGTAAAAGGTGCCCAGCGGAACAACCACCCCGTAGCCCACGCCATGGACATCGACAACAATGTGATTGGTGGATTTATGAAGCAGTACACCCTTCAGACTCGCAATCATCTAGACCGGCACCTCTTTTGAAAAGTTTGCATGGCAGATGGCTACCGCAAGGGCATCGGACGCATCCGGAGGGGGTATCTCCTGAAGAGAGAGGATGGCCCTCACCATATGCTGGACCTGTCCCTTTTCGGCCCTGCCATACCCCACGGTCGCCTTTTTCACCTCAAGGGGTGTATATTCGTACAGGGGGATGTCCCTGTGGGATGCCGCCAGTATGATCACCCCTCTGGCCTGCGCAAGTTTCACAAGACTTTTGACATTTTTGCCGTAGAATATATCCTCCAGTGCCACGGCGTCTGGTGCGTATTCTGTTATGATTACCGAAAGTTGATCATAAATCTGCTTCAGACAGTCTGACATGGGCTGCCCTCGTTTCATCCTGATATCACCATGCGCTCTGTGGAGTAGACTCCGTCCCCCCGTTTCAACGACCCCATAGCCTGTCGTCTGTGTACCCGGATCAATACCGAGAATTATCATATCAAGAGTGCCCCCGGGGGGTACAGAGGGGGTGTCAACTGAGTTTTTCCATTATGTCGTCGGATATATCAAAATTTGCGTACACATTCTGGACATCATCGTTATCTTCCATCTTCTCCATCAGCTTCAGCATCTGCCCCGCCTTGTCTTCTTCCAGCTTAACAGTATTCTGAGGGATCATGCCGATCTCCGCGAGGAAGTATGGGACGCCCGCTGTATCCATCGCGGACCTGACATCTTCAAAGGCGCCCGGCTCGGTAATGACCTCATATTCGCTCTCCTGGTCCACCACGTCTTCGGCCCCCGCCTCAAGCGCCATCTCCATCAGGCGGTCTTCATCAATAGCATCTTTGCTGAACAGTATGCTCCCCTTCTTTTCAAATATCCAGGCCACACAGCCGTTTTCCCCCAGGTTCCCACTATGCTTTGAAAAGATATGCCGTATCTCGGCGACAGTCCTGTTCTTATTGTCCGTCATAACCTCAACGAGGACGGCCACCCCTCCGGGACCATAACCCTCATAGACTATCTCCTCGTATGCCGCGCCCCCTTCCAGTTCTCCCGAGCCCTTCTTGATGGCCTTTTCGATATTGTCCTTCGGCATATTCTCCGCCTTGGCCACCGCAACCGCCTGCCGCAGCCGCGCATTTCCGTCAACATCACCACCGCCAAGACGGGCCGCAAGAGTTATCTCCTTTATGATCTTGGTAAAGATCTTTCCCCGCTTTGCGTCGGCTGCGCCCTTTTTGTACTTGATTGTGCTCCACTTTGAATGACCTGACATGAGAATCTGACTCCAAATAAAGATTTAATGTACCGACCCAGTTGGATAGACTGTGGGCTGTTTACTCAGGGTATTGAAACTGCAGGCTGAAGGCATTGGGGTTACAAATAATTAACAGCCTTTAGCCTATCTACCTTCAGTCTAATCCCGACTCGTCGGGACAGCCCGACTCCGTGATCAGCCACGATTCAGTAATATCCCACATAAATCGGGGAGTAACTGTCAAACTGACCTTAAGAACATAACACAGGGAAATGCTCCCTGTAAAACAAAAAAAGCCCCTCCACAGATGTGGAGGGGCTAAATTTAATTTCGGCAGCGTCCTACTCTCCCACACGCAATTATGCAGTACCATCGGCGCTAAAGAGCTTAACTTCCGTGTTCGAGATGGGAACGGGTGTACCCTCTTCGCTATCACCACCGAAAACTGGTGAAAATACGTAACAACCACACACACTCGATATTATAAGCTGAATGTTATAACATAAAAATATGATTAAGCCTCACGACCGATTAGTATCAGTAAGCTGAATGTGTTACCACACTTACACCTCTGACCTATCAACCTTGTAGTCTCCAAGGGGTCTTCAGTTTCGATGTCTCCATCGAAAGGGATATCTTATCTCGAGGGGGGCTTCCCACTTAGATGCTTTCAGCGGTTATCCCTTCCGAA
>Ga0307990_1000501_pt1 | contig 34721 bp, 26 predicted proteins | sample EllFjometagen129_FD_203168 | JGI IMG/M metagenome (GOLD analysis project Ga0307990, IMG submission 203168) | Marine microbial communities from Ellis Fjord, Antarctic Ocean - #129 | ecosystem: Environmental > Aquatic > Marine > Unclassified | place: Southern Ocean | collected 2014-10-08
GGAGAAGGTTCAACTATGTTTGTATTGGAATCTTCACCATCAAATTCTTTTGTTGAAATTAAAGATGTTGACCAAATTTGTTACCCAACAGAAACCGAAATTATTGAAAAAGCAAAACATTTTCTTGGTAGAAACAATTTATCAGAAACAGATATTGATGCAATTGTATTAGGTTTGAATGGCGACAACAGAACAGACTTTTGGTACCATAATCTGAGCGAAAAATTATTCAAGAATTCCGGAGTTTTTACTTTTAAAAATTTAGTCGGGGAATACCCTACTGCTTCAGCATTTGCTACATGGTTATCTGTTCACATTCTTCAGGGACAAAAAATACCTAATGAAGCAATTTATAAAAAACCAAAATCGGAAATAAAAAATATCTTAATTTATAATCATTATTCCGGCAATCAACATGGGTTTATTCTTATTAGCAAATTGAAAAAGAATTAATAATTACAGAAAAACTAAGCTTTTGATAATATGTGTTCAGAAAATTTAATAATTACAAAACATTGCATTATACGCCAAAACAAAGTAATCATTGATGGCAAAAATGATTTTTCTATTGATAGCGATGCAAGTTTTCCGGATTTTATAAGAGCCGTTTATAGAAATTATAAAATCAGTTATCAAAAATTTTTCAAGATGGATAATCTGAGCAAATTAGGTTTTATTACTACTGAGCTTTTATTACAGCAAAACGATTTTTTAAATTCATACAAAAATGATGAAATAGGAATAATAATTTCAAATTCCGGTTCTTCAATTGATACTGATATTAAATATAATGACACTATAAAAGATAAAGCAAATTATTTCCCAAGCCCATCGGTTTTTGTTTACACTCTCCCGAATATTGTTATAGGCGAAATCTGTATTCGTAACAAAATTCAAGGAGAAGGTACTTTTTTAATCTCTGAAAAATTCAACCCTGACTTTAACTATAATTATATAAAAGATTTAATTTATAAATCAAAAATTGAGAGTTGTATTTGCGGATGGGTTGATTTTGAAAATGACAAATTTGAATCTTTACTTTTTTTAGTGGAAAAGAATCATAATAAAAACAATAAAAACATTAATTTTGAACCGAAAAATATTAGAGAGTTATTTGATATTAACTAAAATGATTTGAATGACCTGCCTAAGCTAAAGATTCGGCAGGCAAGCTAAAATGAACAAAATAAAATAAAAATAAATGGAAGAATTAATTATTAAATTAAAAAAAGAAATAATCGAGGTGTTAAATCTTGAAGAGATGGATATTAATGATATTGATACTGATGCCCCACTTTTTATTGAGGGATTAGGAATAGATTCAATTGATGCTCTTGAACTAATAGTTTTATTAGAAAAAAATTACGGATTAAAAATAATTGAAGCCGAAGACGGTAAGAAAATATTACATTCAGTGAGAACAATGGCTGAATATATTATGGAGAACAAATAAATGTCAAAAAAAGTTTTTGTAACGGGAATAGGCATTGTTTCTGCCATTGGAAATAACACTGCCGAAGTATTGAATTCACTGAAGCTTTCAAAATCCGGTATTGGTTTTGCATCCTTCTTAGATTCTATTTACAAAAATGAAATTCCTGTTGCGGAAGTAAAACTATCAAATTCCGAATTATTAGAAATATCAGGACTAACAGGAAAAAAAGATTATACAAGAACTGCTTTATTAGGAATACTCGCAGCAAAAGAAGCTCTGGAAAATTCAGGAATTACTAAAGTTTCTGAGAAAAGAACAGGACTTGTTTCAGCCACTTCTGTTGGAGGTATGGATAAAAGCGAAAATTTCTACAAGGAATTTATCAATGATAATAAAGCCGGAAAATTAATTGATGTTGTTACTCACGATTGCGGAGAAAGTACCGAAAAAATCGCAGATTATCTTGGCGTAAAGGATTACATCACAACTATTAGCACAGCTTGTTCATCATCGGCTAATTCAATAATGTTTGGAGCAAGATTAATTAAAAATGGTATTCTCGACAGAGTAGTTTGTGGTGGCACCGATTCATTAACTAAATTCACTTTGAACGGATTTAACACTTTGATGATACTTGACAAAGATATTTGCAAACCCTTCGATGATACCAGAAATGGACTTACAATTGGTGAAGGCGCCGGTTATATTATTTTAGAATCTGAAGAATCTGTTAGTTTAGATAAAAAAGAAATACTTTGCGAATTAACCGGTTATAACAATTCTTGCGATGCTTTTCATCAAACCGCTTCTTCACCCGATGGCTATGGAGCATATTTAGCAATGAAAGGAGCTATTGACATGAGTCAGCTTTCAATTGATGAAATTGATTATATTAATGCCCACGGAACCGGCACAATTAATAACGACCTTTCGGAAGGAAAAGCAATTGAGAGAATTTTTGATAAAAAAATACCAAGATTAAGTTCCACTAAATCATTTACAGGTCATACTTTAGGTGCTACAGGTGGAATAGAAGCAGTTATAAGTACGTTATCAATAAAACATCAAACAATATTTCCCAATCTGAATTTCACAAAACAGATGAAAGAGCTAAGTTTTTGCCCAATCACAAACTTGATGCAAAACGTTGAAATAAACAATGTGCTGTCAAACTCCTTTGGTTTTGGAGGAAATAACTCAGCATTGTTATTTTCAAAGGTTTGATTATTTTTACAAAATTAATTCAGAAAATAATAATAAATCTCTTGAAGAAATATCATAAAAACAGATAGCTAAATTTAATATGGAAATCTATATAAAAGGTATCGGAAACATTTCGCCGCAGAAAACATTTGATAATGATAATTTCTTAGATGATATTGTTGAGTATAAGGAAGATTATCTTAAATGTATTGAGCCCGACTATAAAAAAATTATTAAGCCCATGCAATTACGAAGAATGAGCAAGATAATAAAAATGGGGATTTATGCTGCACAAACTTCTCTTGATGATGCCAATATTGAAATTCCTGATGCAATAATTACCGGAACAGGATTAGGCTGTATTGATGATACCGAAAAATTTTTGTCGTCAATGATTGTTAATAAGGAGTCATTTTTACCTCCTACTCCTTTTATTCAATCAACACACAATACAATTAGTGCTCAAATTGCCCTGATGCTGAAGTGTCATAATTATAATTATGCTTATGTTCATCGTGGAATTTCTTTCGAGAGTGCTTTGTTGGATAGCATGATGTTGTTAAATGAAAACAATGCAAATAATGTTCTTGTCGGTGGAGCAGATGAAATTACTCAGAATTCATTCCTAATTACAAAAAGGTTAGGGCTTTGGAAAAACCCTTCAATAAACAATCTAAAACTTTTAGATTATAAAACAAGGGGAAGTATTGCCGGTGAAGGAGCTTCATTTTTCACGCTTTCAAAAGAAAAAGACGAGAGTAATTATGCTAAAATATCTTCGGTTTCAACATTCTACAAACCAGAAAACAATCAAGCTATTGAAGATAATATTTCTAAATTTCTTTCAGATGCAAAGATTGATGCAAATGCTCTTGATTTGATAATTTTTGGATTAAATGGTAACACAAAATTTGATGAAATTTATTATGATTTAAAAAAATCTTATTTCAATAATAATGATTTTGCATATTACAAACATTTGTGCGGCGAATATCATACATCAACAGCTTTTGCTCTGTGGCTCGGTGCTAATATTATCAAAAAGCAATATGTTCCTGATGTTATAAAACTTGGCAAGCAAACAAATAAAAAAATTAGAAACATCTTAATTTACAATCATTACAAGAATATTAATCATTCCTTAATTTTAATTTCCGAATGTTAAAAATAACGAGAATTTCTGCTGCTTTTCTTTCTTTATTTACGATATTAAATTTATTGAATTTTTTTTTAATCTCAATAAGTTTCATATTCTTTGCACTATTAATTTTTGTTTACATCCTGATTCTTATTTATGGTTCATTTTATATTAACTCTAACTTTTACATAAAAACAATTTGTTCAAAGCCAAACAATAACAAAGAAATTGCCATCACTTTTGATGATGGACCTGTTAAAGAAATTAGTCCTTTGATTCTTGACTTGCTAAAAGAATTTGAAATAAAAGCTGCTTTTTTTTGCATTGGCAAGCAGATTGCACAGAACAAGGAAATTTTAGAAAGAATTAATATGGAAGGACATATTGTTGGAAATCATTCTTATTCTCATTCCAATTATTTTGACTTTTTTTCATCAAAAAAAATGTCAGAAGAATTGCTCAAAACCGAAGATGTTATTTATCAAACTATAGGAAAAAAAGTAAAATTTTTTCGTCCTCCTTATGGTGTTACAAATCCTGCACTGAAAAAAGCAGTTGACAAAATGAAATATACTGCAATTGGATGGAGTTTAAGGTCTTTAGACACAAAAAATAAAAATTATAAAAATATATTAGCAAAGGTAAAAAGAAAACTTTCATCGGGAGATATTATTTTGTTTCACGACCTTAATCCTGAAATAATAAAAGTTTTAAGAAGTTTTTTTGAATATGCTTTATCAAATAATTACAAATTCGTTCGCCTTGATAAATTTTTAAACACAGATGCTTATGAAAATCAATAATAAAAATATCGTTATATTTTCCTTTTTCATTTTATTCAGCTTTTCAGCTATTTCCCAATCATCATATAAAACAATAAAAGACATTTCTGCTTTTAAATCGAAACTTGCAGAAATGACAAAAAAAACAAACACTATCGAAAGCAAATTTATTCAGGAAAAAAACCTGAGTTTTTTATCCGAAATAATTATCAGCAAAGGTCTTTTTTATTATAAAAAAGAAAATAAAATCAGATGGCAATATACTGAGCCTTTCGACTATATGATAATTATTAATAATGATAAAATCTTTATTAAAGACGAGGATAAAGAAAGCAAATACGATATGAAATCCAATAAAGTTTTTAAAGAAATTAATAATATTATTGCCGGTTGTGTTCAGGGAGAAATCCTTAATAATGACAAAGATTATAAAATCGAATATTTTGAAAGCAGCAAATTCTATTATGTAAAATTGACGCCTTATTCCAAACAGATGAGAGAGTTTTTGAGCAATATTGAAATTTATTTTAACAAAGTGGATTATTCGGTTTCAATATTAAAAATATTTGAGCTTTCGGGAGATTATACAAAAATGGAATTTATCAATAAAAAATTGAACCAAAAGATACCCGATGAAAAATTTTCTTTTTAGTTGTTTTTTGATTCTTCTGCTTAGCAGTTGTTCAATTTCATTTCATGGGAATTTACATAAAATTGAAAAAAGACAGTTAAATCCCAATGAAATAAAGTTCATTTTTGGTAATGATTCCAATAAAATTCTATTTAAAACTCAGATTGATCTTTATGATAATAACTTTAGTGGTTTGTTGTTTGTCAAATCAATAAAAGAAAACAATAAGAAAATAGTTTTAGTTACTGAATTAGGAATTAAAATTTTTGAATTTGAATTTCATGATGATGAATTTGAAGTTCATTATTGTCTCGAAATGCTTAATAAAAAAGCTATCCTGAAAACTCTTGAAAAAGACCTGAGATTAATTCTGATGAATAATATGGTCTCGGGTAAAGCAAAAATACTTGAAGATGAAAACAATCTCGTGTATAAATTAAAAAAGAATAAGCGAAATAATTATTATCACATAAATACCAAGGCAGACAAATTAGTATTAATTGAGAGCCTTTCCGGAATTTTCAAAAAAGTTACAATAGAGTTAAAGGATTATAAAGATGATTATCCTGAAAAAATTAATATCTTGCATCATAATATAAAATTAAATATTAAGCTGAAACTAATTGAAATCTAAAATGTTATTAGGCAATTTCTTTAAAATTATTGATACCGATTATTCAAAAGATAATTCTGATGAATTTAATGTTTCAATTGAACTGAATGAGGAACATGAAATTTATAAAGGACATTTTCCCGGAAATCCTATAGTCCCCGGTGTGTGTATAATTCAGATGATTAAAGAAATAATGTCGGAGCTTTTTAACAAAAAATTATTTTTGAACCAAGGCAGCAATATTAAATTTATTTCAATGATAAAACCTGAGATTAACAAAATGCTTAATGTTAATTATAAGGTAAAAAATGATGATGATGCTTTTCAGCTCAATGTTGTTATTTCGTTTGAAAAGAAAATTTTCTTTAAATTTAAAGGAATCTTTAGTGAGAATTTATCAATGAAAAATGAATAAGGATAAATCTTATATAAAAAAAATTCAAGAAAAAAAGTGCTGTGTTATTATTCCTACTTATAATAACTGCAAAACTATTGATAATGTTATTACTGGTGTTTTGAAATATACTGATAATATTATTATTATTAACGATGGCTCTACTGACGATACTTCAAAACTTCTAAAGAAATATTCTTCACTAATTATTATTGATTATTCCGAAAACCAAGGCAAAGGTTTTGCCATAAGAAAAGGATTTAAACAAGCACTTGAAAGTGGTTTTAAATATGCCATTACAATTGACTCAGACGGACAACATTTCCCTGATGATTTACCTGCATTTATTGCTCAACTGGATACCGAACCTGAAGCTATTATTGTTGGAGCAAGAAATATGAATAAAGAGGGAATTCCGGCAAAGAGCAGTTTCGGGCATAAATTTTCTAATTTCTGGTTTAGATTTGAAACAGGCATAAATTTAGCTGACACTCAATCGGGTTTCAGACTCTACCCTTTGGAAAAGATAAAGAACATTAAATATTTTACGAATAAATATGAGTTCGAAATTGAAGTTCTTGTTAAAGCAGCATGGAAAAAGATAAAAGTTATTTCAATTCCTATAAGCGTTTTTTATGCTCCCAAAGAAACGAGAGTTTCGCATTTTCGTCCTTTCCGTGATTTTGCCAGAGTCAGCTTATTAAATTCACTTTTAGTGTTCATAGCAATTGTCTATATCAAACCTTTTAATTTTATTAAATACCTGAATAGAAAAACAATAAAAGAATTTTTTTATAAAAATTTAATATATACAAAAGACTCAAACATAAAAATAGTTTTATCAGTAATGTTTGGAATTTTTATGGGAATAGCACCAGTTTGGGGCTATCAATTAATTATTGCAATTGCTTTAGCACATGTTTTTAAACTTAACAAATTTATTGTAATTGTTGCGGCTAATATAAGTATCCCGCCAATGATTCCTTTTATTTTGTATTTCAGTTATATTTTCGGAGGTATAGTTTTTAATAATAGTATTAACCTTATAGAATTTTCGGGAATTACGTTTGAATTTGTGAAAGATAATCTAATGCAATATATTGTCGGTAGCTTTATTTTTGGATTATTTCTGTCTTTTTGCTTCGGTCTTATTACTTTCGCATTTTTAGAATTTTTCAGAAAAAAAACCCTTAATCCTGAATAATAAAACAATAATTTAATGTATCAGTTTTTTATTTTATTATATAATTATTTTAAAAGCCATCGTGCAATTTTCATTTCAATAATATTAGTTATTGCTTTATTGGCAGCTTATTTTTCGTCAAAACTAACATTTGAAGAAAACATTTCGAAAATGTTGCCTGTTAATAAAAACTCTGATAAAACTAATGTTTCATTACAAGACTTCACGTTTTCCGATAAGTTGATAATTAATGTTTCACTATCCGACACTAATGAAATTGCTTCGCCCGACAAGCTTATTGATTTCACAAATGAGTTTGTTGACACATTGCAGAACGAACACTTTGCCCCATTTGTAAAAGAAGTTTTTTATAAAGTTTCTGATGATTTAATCGGTGAAGTATATTCTATTATCTACGATAACCTGCCTGTTTTTTTAGATGAAAAAGATTATAAAAAAATTGATTCTCTTATAAGTGAGCAATCAGTAAAAACATCAATGAAAAACAACTATAAGACCTTGATTTCTCCAGCAAGTTTTGCTTTGAAAAAATATATTATGGACGATCCGGTAGGAATCAATGCCATTGCATTAAAGAAATTGCAATCGCTTCAATTTGATGATAACTACCAAATTCATAACGGATACATTTTCACAAAAGACCAGAAAAACTTATTGTTGTTTATTACAACTTTAAATCCTGTTAACGAAACTTCAAAAAACGCAGATTTTATCGATGCTCTCGATGAAGTATTATTAAACATTTCCAACAAAAACGATAATATTGTAAAAGCCGAATATTTTGGTGCAACTGCAGTTTCTGTCTGTAATGCTAAGAGAATAAAAAAAGATATAATATTAACTGTTTCAATTGCTTTAATTATTTTAATACTGCTTATAGGTTTTTATTTCAGGCGGCTGAGAATTTTTGTCTTTGTATTTCTTCCTGCAATTTTCGGCAGTTTAGTTTCGCTTGCTCTTTTGTTTTTGATAAAATCTCAAATTTCTTTAATCTCTCTAAGCATTGGTGCTGTCTTGCTTGGAATTACTGTTGATTATTCTTTGCATATATTTACTCATTTCCGTCACAAAAATTCTATAAAAGATACTATAAGAGATGTTTCATTTCCAATTATTGTGAGCAGCCTAACAACAGCCTCAGCATTCCTGTGTTTATTTCTTGTATCATCAGAAACGCTTCACGAATTAGGTCTTTTTACGGCTTTTAGTGTTTTTACTGCTGCACTGTTTTCTTTAATTGTTTTACCTCATCTTTTGAAAATTCGAAAACTTAAATCAAAAAAAGATTCCGATTTTACAAATACAAATTTCATCGAAAAATTTACTTCATACAGATTTGATAAAAACTATTTCCTTATTTCAATCATTGTTGTTGTTTCTATCGTTTTTATTTTCACATCAAAATATGTGAGTTTTGAAAAAGACATGGAAAAAATGAGTTATGTTTCTGATGAACTAACTATTGCAGAAGAAAATCTTGACAGAATAAACAATTATAAACTCAAGTCGATTTTTATTGCTTGCTCCGGCAAAGACTTAAATCAGGCTTTAATAAACAATGAAAAAATTCAAGATAAAATTGAAAATCTCGCTAATCAAAATATTATAAATAAATATACTTCAGTAAGCACATTACTAATTTCTGATTCATTACAAAAACATAGAATAGAATCGTGGAATCAATATTGGACTGTTGAAAAAAGACATCAGTTAGAACAAAATCTTATTGATGAAGGAAAAATATATAAGTTTAAAGAAAATGCTTTTGAAAAATTCTATAATCTACTTAGCAAGCAATATAAAACATTAGAAGCTGACAAATTCAACAAAATCAGAGAACTGTTTTTTAAAGATTATATTAGCGAAAAAGATGAATTATCATCTGTGATTACACTATTAAAAGTTGACAAAAACAATAAAAAGCAAATCTATGAAGCATTTTCAAATGATAGCGATATAACAATTCTTGATAAAGGAAATTTTGTTTCTCAGTTTATTGATACTTTAAGAAAAGATTTTAGTTTGTTGGTCAAGATTTCATTATTAATCGTTTTACTTATTTTGATTTTTGCATTTGGAAGGATAGAATTAGGATTAATAACTTTTATACCGATAATAATAAGCTGGCTCTGGACACTTGGAATAATGGGAATTTTCGGCATTAAGTTCAATATTTTCAACATAATTATTTCTACTCTTATTTTTGGATTAGGCATTGATTACAGCATCTTTATTATACGAGGATTGTTACAGGAATATAACACAGGAATTAAGAATTTGCATACATACAAAACATCAATTTTGCTTTCGGCAATAACAACAATTACAGGAGTTGGTGTATTGATTTTCGCCAAACATCCTGCCTTACAATCCATAGCTCTTGTTTCTATTATCGGGATTTCGTCTGTTGTAATTATTTCCTACACTATACTTCCTTTACTATTTAGATTTTTGGTATTATCTAAAGGAAAAAATAGATTTTCTCCGGTAACATTAAAAAAATTTTTAATCTCAATTTACACCTTAATTGTTTTTCTTATTGGCTGTATTATTATGACATCATTATTACCAATATTTTTCATAATTCCTATTAAAAAGAAAAAGAAAAAACTAATGATGCATTATATATTAATGGTGTTTTGTAAGATAATCGTTTATGAAAATATTTTTATCAAAAAGACATTAATTAATTATAATTCATCAACATTTAAAAAACCAGCCATAATAGTTTCCAATCACCAGTCGCACCTTGATTTAGTTCTTCTATTAATGTTACATCCAAAAACAATTATTTTGATAAATGATTGGGTATGGAAAAGCAAATTTTTTGGATTTCTTGTAAGATATATTGGATTTTATCATGTTGCTGATGGATATGAAAAAAGTGTAGAATATTTGCGAAAGAAAGTTGAAGACGGTTTTTCAATTTTAGCTTTTCCTGAAGGAAGCAGGTCAAAAACAGAAAAGATGAATCGTTTCCACAAAGGAGCTTTTTATCTCGCCGACAAATTAGATTTAGAAGTATTGCCCTTAATAATTCGTGGTGCCGGAGATTGTCTAAACAAAACCGAATTCTTTATGAGAACCGGTCATATTACTATAAAAATATTTGATAGAATTAATCTTAAAGACGGAAAATTTGGAGATACAAATTTGTTACATGCAAAATCAATGGCAAATTTCTTCCGCAAAGAATATGAAAAACTTAAGGTTGAAGAAGAAACACCTGATTATTTCAAAGACAGATTAATAAAACAATATATTTATAAAGGTCCGGTTTTAGAATGGTATTTGAGAATAAAACTACGATTAGAAAAAAATTATTCTTTATTTAACAATCTGATTCCTGCAGAAGCAAATATTGTTGATATTGGTTGTGGATACGGATTTATGTCTCATATGCTTGGATTTCTTTCCAATAAAAGAAACATTATTGGCATTGATTATGATAGCAAAAAAATTGAAATTGCAAACAATTGTGTCTTATATAATCAGGAAATAAAAAAACGCATAAAGTTTATTTCCGGTGATGTAGAAAATTTCTCTTTCGACAAAACCGATGTATTTATTTTAAGTGATGTTTTACATTATATCCCCGAACAACAACAAGAAATAGTTGTAAAAAATTGTATTGAGAATTTGAATCCAAATGGAATAATTATTATTCGTGATGCAAACAAAGATTTAAAGAAAAGACACTGGGGAACAAAATATACCGAGTTTTTCTCAACACGTTTCGGATTTAATAAAACGAACTATGAAAAACTTTTCTTTGTGTCGGAAATTAAAATTACAGATTTTGCAGCTAATTATAATTTGGATGTAGAAATAATTGATAATACAAAATTTACATCAAACTTGATTTATGTTTTAAAATTTAAAAAAGATTAAAATTCTAAACTCAAATAAACATAGGATAAATAATATTCTTTATTTCTTTATAATTCAAACTTACTAAAGAATTCTGCGATTTTTTTATCAAAGTTAAATAAATGAATTTAATAAAAATACATATTGATATTATAAAAAGACAAGAGATTAAACAAAAGGTTGCACTGAATCAATACAAATATTTTTATCGCAATAAAGTAACTGTACCGGTTTGTTTAATTTTATTTCCATATATATCATTAACTATTATTAACCAAGAATAAACACCGAGTTTACAGAGCTTATCACTCCCCTGAATTTTGCCATCCCAACCTTTATTTACATCATTTGTAACATAAATTTGTTCGCCCCATCTGTCATATATAGACATTTCTAATGTATTCCAATCAATGCTATAACCTTTTGGAAAGAATAAATCGTTTTCTCCATCTCCATTTGGTGTAAATGCGTTTGGGACATAAATTTTTTGGTTACATTCTTCCACAGTAACATTAATGCTGTCGATATCATTACCACATTTATTACTAACTTCAACAATCACAAGCCCGCTTTCATCAATAAGATTATATTGGGTAATATTACCATTGTTCCATAAATAGTTATTAGCATAGCCTGCATCTAATAAAAAAGGAAAACCGACACAAATATTTGTATCATTTCCTAACTTGGCTTGAGGAGGAAACGTAATGCTAAGAGTAAAATTATCTGATGCTTTGCAATTGTATTCATTTGTAGCAGTAAGAAAATAAGTACCGGCATTTTTTGCCGTATAAAACAATGATGTGTCGATGCTCTGCCATATATAAATGTAATTGGAATCACCGGCAAATAGAAGAATACTATCCCCAGTGCAAATATTACTGTCTGCAGGTAATGAAATGTATGGTACTGGCCAGATGTTCTCTATTACAATGGTATCATAGCTGTCTCCGCACTTATTGGATGCCCTAACAAAGTATGTTCCAGATTGAGTTACAGTCAAATTTTGGCTTGTATCTCCATTGCTCCATAAAAAATTTGACCCATTACCTCCCGACAAAGTTATAAATGTATTTGCACAGAAAGATGTATCTGAACCAAGATTTACATTAGGTTTGTCAATTATCATAATAGATTCTGTAAGTGTGTCAACGCTGCCACAGTAGTATAAATACAAAACAACTTCAAAAGTGTCGGATTTTGGATATATATACCAAGGTTTCATACTAGTTGAAGTGTCAAGTGTAGTTTCAGAATCACCAAAATCCCAGAACACAGAATCTAAAATAGTTGGTATTTTTGATATTTTAAAAAAAGAAGTATCTCCAATACATGGTTCATTAGCAACAATCTCAGGATAGTTTTGTTTAGGTATTTTTGGTGGTAGTCCGGCTTCTGTTTTTTTTCCTTTAAGGTAGATATAATTTGGATTATAATTACATGCGAGTCCATCAATGTCAGGTTTAGTGATAGCTCCAAGAAAATATTTATTATCAACTGAAACATAAATTATATTATCCTTGGCTATTTGTAAAGCTCCTATTAGATTTGAGGATTGAAGTATTATTTTTTTAGAAATTATGACACTATTGCTGTCGTAATTATGTAGTTTATACTGGTAAATGCTTCCTGATGCGGATGATACATACAAGATATCTTCTGTTTCTGAAAATTCAACTCCATAAGGATTCGGTATGTTTGGTATTGTGATAGGAGCGAAAACTACACCATTTTGATTGTCAAAACGGAAAACTTCAAGTTTGCCTGCACCCAAGATGGCTTGTGCCAGAAAATTGCTCTTTGGTGATGCCTTTAAATATCCGGCACCATTATTAAGATTTCCATTATGAACACTACCTGCATAACTAATTATTGGAGTTGTTTCCAAGCCATATTTAGTGAGTTTATAAGCATAAAAAGCATTGGAATTCCAGCCATGAGTGATAATCCAAAAATCATGATGATTGCAATGTAAAGCTATTGTTAATCTTTCTGTAGCATTACCAAGCAAAGGATTGTTTTTAGATTCAACTACATTGCCTTTTAAAATAGTATATTGTAGTCCATGACTACCACCCATAGCATCAGTAGTAAAGACATAAGTAAACTTTGCTCTTGAATGTTTGACAATTAGGGCAGATTGCGTAGAATAAATACTTCCGTTTAAATCTTGCATAATAAGTTGGTGATTTCCATTCCATAACTTTTTACCATTTGAATAATATTCAAGTAGAGCGATTGGATTACATGGACAACTGGACTTACATAAACAACTTGCACAACCCTCAGGTGTGTTCATCATGCTTGAAGTAAATACAGAAGGAGGTGTAGTATCTAAGTTAACTCCTGCATAATTGCCAAAAAACCAAATATTCGAAGTTTGACCAAAAGAAATTATTAATGAACCAAACATTAATATTATGAAAAAGCTTAGATAATGCAACTTTTTGGAAATAATAACAGCTAATAATTTAGTTTTTTTTGGAGTGGAGGTATTTTCCATTTTTTTTAGAATTAATATTCATTTACAAATATACACATATTTGTATTAATTCCAATACATATTTACGTTTTTTTTATAAAATAATATCCATTTCAACAATTCTATTATAATTACTGAAAGAATTATTTAATCCTATTGTTTGGAATTTATGTTTAGAAAAGCTTTGAATTTGCGAACATTAATCTAACAGTTTAAAACTGAATTCTCCAAGTAGTCATTGGATAAAAACCCATTTTTTGATAATTCTTAATTTCTCCTGTCTCAACATCTATTCTTTCAATATAAATACTCGTATAATTAGTTCTATATTGTAAATCTAAAATCAGTTCAATATTAAATTTTTCTCTGTTTCTTTTTAATCCTATTCGCAAACTTAATCTTTTATAATCATCATATCTTTTTTTGTAGGCATTGTCCCAATCCAAAACTTCAGTTCCTTGTTTTATTGTTTCTTCAACATCAAAAGGAATATAAGGTCTGCCACCTGTCCATGTTGCTTTTATTCCAAGCGATAGGATACCATTTTTTTTCTTGCCTACTTTAAATTCATAACCGCCAACAGCGTTCAACAAATAATTTGTATTGAAAGCCGTATTTCTTTCAATTTTATCGTATCCCATATATTTGGAATTGAACAATGACATTGTTATCAGATAGTAATAATTTTTGCTGAAAAATTTTTCCAATGTTAATTCAACACCATAATTTTCGCCAGTTCCTTGATTTATTAGGCTGTCTTCTCTTCCAACAAAATATTCAACTCCGGAATTTATTAATGAATATGCCTCTAAACTTTCTTTAACAGGAACATCATATAATTTCTGGTAATAACTCTCAAACTTCAGTCTTAAATTTTCATTTAACAAATAATCATATCCTAAAACAAAATGATTGCTTTTTGAAAAATCCAAATTATTATTGCTTTGCATATAAGAGCCATCAGGCAATTGCGACTGAATATAATAAAACATACGAGGCTGTAATTGGCTATGCATTCCAAATCCCAAATTAACAGACTGAATATTACTAAATTTCCATTTTAATCCCAATCTTGGCTCAATGACTTGGGAACTGTTGAATGTTAGTAATTGATAATTTAATCCTGTGAACAATGAAAGATTATCAGAAAATTTATGTTGCAACTGAGCAAAAGCTCTTAATAAATTCATGCTTCCTTTTGCATCGGTATCTTTAACATACTTGCTATGCAAATAAGTACTGTCCCTATAGTTAAAATCATAAATATCGAAGGAAATTCCTATTTCAGCATTATTCTTAACATTAAATTTTTTCTTTAAAGTGCTTGAAATAGAATATTTTATTTCCGAAGAATTTTCTCCTGCTTTTGTAAACAAAGACATATTGGATATGCTGAAAGTGTCAATTTTAGATGACACAACAGAACCCAAAACTGATACACTTGTTTTTATCCTTGTTTTCTCATTTATGAAAAACAGGTTAGAAATAGCAAAAATTCCAATATCGGAGCTATTTGCAACATTTTCTCCCGAATTTTCAAATGACCAATCTTCCTGGTCTTTATTTTTTTCAAAAAGATTTATTTGACTTGTGCCACCAATTCCGAATATTGTGATTCTTCCTTTTTTATTAGGAATGTTAATTTTAAAATTCAAATCCTGATATTTAGGATTAATATCTAAATTAATTCCTACAGCATTAATAAGCTCTAACAAAGAATAACGATATGAAACAAGGTATGATGCTCTTGATTTTTTTGAAAAAGGTCCTTCTGCTCCAATTTCCAAACCATTCCATCCTGTTTGCAACCAGTACTCTCTATTTTCATTATTTCCGTTTCGCATTTTTAAATCAAAAACTCCGGCAAGTGCATTTCCATATTCAGCAGGAAAAGCTCCTGTTAAAAAGTCAGAGTTTGTTAACAGATTATTATTCAAAATAGAAATTGGACCTCCGGTAGTTCCTAAAGCTGCATAATGGCTGGGATTTGTAATTTCAATATCATCTAATTTCCAAAGAATTCCCATAGACGAATTACCTCTAATAACAATATCATTTCGGTTATCTCTACCTGTCATAACGCCTGCATAATTTGAAGCCATACGTGCCGGGTCACCATAACTTCCGGCATATCTACTGGTTTCTTCCACTGTAAAAGAACGGGCACTTATCACAGCCATATTATTTATTGGCTGGTCTTTCCTTGAATTTGCTTTAATAACTACCTCTCCTATCTTGGTAATACTTTCTTCTATTTCAATTCTTAAAATCAGTTCTTTACCTGAACTTAAAAGCAAATTATTTAATACAAAAGATTTATAACCAACATAGCTTACCTGAATATCAACTCTTCCAATAGGAATTTTTTCGAGTTTAAAATGACCTTCAGCATCAGAAATGGTACCTACTATCGGGTCAAAATTCTGCAAGATAATTGTTGCTCCGGGTAATGGAATTTGGGACTGTTTATCAACAACAACACCTTTGATTGTTTGTTTAAACTTTCCCTGAGAAAATAAAATAATACTAATTGTGGTCAACAATAATATTAATAATAATTTTTTCATTTTATTTCAATAAAGTCATTAATTTCCTTCTTTGAAACTGACTGCCATTTTGGATTACAAAATTTATCATCACTCCAATCAAATTCTACTCTATAAAAAGTTTCATTATTAAACGATAATTTTGATTTTAGGTCAGGAGTATGTTCAATAAAAACGAGGTCTTTATGATTTATATTTTTCTCTTCGCATAATTTTGTTGCAAACATAGCACAACAATCTGTTACCGAAGTTCCCGGATTTTTATCATACAAATCTGTTGCAATAACAATTACTTCGTCGGATTTTCTAATTATTTTCAGCCCACATTTTGATGGAGCATCCCATAATCCTTTATAATCATAAATATCATCAACATATTTGGTTTCTGTCATCATAGCAAATTCTATTATCTAATCACATCTTTACCAAAACTTACCGCATTTAGGTCATTATATCTTGATTTGTAGGTTCCATTTTCAACTTCTTTGTTTGCAACCTTCAACATAAGTCTAAACATTTTTTGATTTTGAGTTTCGTCTTTATAGAATGTATCCCAAGCATAATGATATAATTCCTGTAATTTATCTACAGTCATATTTTTAGGTTGATAAACAACTTTCCCTGCATTATAATCATTCCAGTTCAAATTAAATATTCTATTTTGTTTTATAAGGTCATCATAAGCCTTGGTATGAGGAAATGGTGTAAGCACTGTAAACTCTGCTAAATCAAGATCAATCTCCAAAAGGAAATCTATTAATTTTTTGATTTTATATTCTGTGTGGTCGTCTAGTCCCAGCAAAATAGTTCCTTCAACACTAATACCATAATCATGATAACGTTTAATGCGTTCTTTAATATAATCTGATGTATCAAAAATTGCCTGATAAACATACCATGCTCCTGCCTGAGCAGCTAAATCCAAAACTTCTGGTTTGTCTTCAATAGTATGGCTACACCAATTCTTTTTAAGAGGAATCATTTCTTTAAAAAGTTCCTTCTCCCATTTTGTGCTTCCTGCGAGAGAATTATCTACAATAAAAATACGGTTATTTTCAATTGTCTCTAATTCTTCAATTGATTTTTCGATAGGACGCGGTCTGAATTCACGACCTCCAAGGTATGCAACAGCACAAGGATAACAATTAAAACGGCAACCTCTTGAAGCATGAAAAAGGTCAACCATTTGAATGCCTTTATGATAATAAAATTCCCTTTTTAAAATGTCTCTTCTTGCAGGTCCAACTATAGAAATATCAGGTCGGTCATTGATAAAATTATAAACTTTTTTCAGCTTATTATTTCGGAAATCACTAAAAACTTCTTCCATTCTTCCTTCGGATTCACCAAGAAAAATTGAATCTGCATATTGCATAGTTTCTTCTGCATGAAGCATTGTTGAAATACCACCGAAAATTACTTTTTTGCCACGTTTCCTGTATTCAGTTGCTATCTCCCAGCCTCTCTTTATTTGTGTTGTCAACAACATGGAAATACCAACAAAGTCAACATTATCATCATAATTTAAAGGCTCAACATTTTCGTCAATAAACTCAACTTCTACATACTCAGGCAAAGAAGCTGCGAAAACAACAGGACCGTGAGGTGGAAGATGAAAAACTGTTTGACCTTCAAGTTTTTCCCATTTGGGATATATCAATTGAAACTTCATAAAAAAATCTTATACATTCTTAGAATAAATCGAATGCAAATGTATAAAAATGTTTGAAACAAATTCTTCTGTTATTTCAATGGGATTACACCTTATTTTAGAATTTGCGAAAAAACTAAAATAAGGAGGTACGTTATTTTAGTTTTTAACAATATTTTATTTGTCAGCTTGTATTCTATCTTGATATATTCGGGAGATTAAACTAAGTAGAGGTTATATACTGTGTCAAACATAGCTAAGACATTTTCTTAGTGTAAGCATTTTAATTACTTTTTTATATGTCGTTATGAATAATTATATTTGCCGATTATTTTGATGGTAGAATTAAACCAAATTTTTCAAAATTTTTTGTTTATTTAATTCATAAATAATGCCCCAATATGACATTGTAATAATAGGAAGTGGACTTGGTGGATTGCTTTGCGGAAACATCCTAAGTAAAGAGGGTTACAATGTGTGCGTAATTGAAAAAAACAGGCAAATCGGTGGTTGTCTTCAAACTTTTAAACGCGATAATGTAATTTTTAATACAGGGCTAAATTATACCGAAGGTTTAGATAAAGGGCAAATCCTTAACCGCTATTTTAAATATTTCGGCATTCTAAATAAATTAAAGCTCAAGAGATTGGATATTGAAGGATTTGAAATTGTTACTCTTGATGGCAAAGAATATAAACTCGCTCAGGGACACGAAAATTTTAAAAATACTTTGTTGCAAGATTTTCCAAATGAAAAAGAAGCATTAGATAAATATATTCATAAATTAAAAACCATAAGCAATTTTTTCCCTTTATTCAATCTTAGTAAAGAACAAGCAAATATTATTGATACAAATTTATTTAACGAAAGTGCTTACGGATTTATCAATTCAATTACATCGGATAAAAAACTACGAAATGTTTTAGCTGGAACAAATTCTTTATATGCCGGAGTAAAAGATAAAACACCTTTATATATTCACGCACTTATAAATTATTCATTCATAAACAGTGCCTGGCGACTCGTTGATGGAAGTTTTCAACTTGCCGAATTGCTCGCTGACTCTATTACTGAAAACGGAGGTGTTGTTCTAAAAAAACATGAAGCGAATAAATTTATTATTGAGAATAATGAAATTAAATCTATTGAACTCACTAATTCCGAACGAATAGAAGCGAAACATTTTATTTCAGATGTTCATCCTGCGAAAACATTGCAAATGATTGATGAAAATCAAATTAAAAAGGCATACAGAAAACGAATAAGTGAGCTTGAAAATACTATGGGAATGTTTACTTTGTATATTACTTTCAAGAAAGATAGCTTTCCTTATATGAATCATAATCACTACTATTTCAAGGATGATGATGTTTGGACTTCAGATTATTCAGAAAAAAACTGGCCTGAGAATTTTATGTTTTATACGCCGGCAATTTCAAAATCTGAAATATTTGCTGATGGAGCTATTGTCATAACTTATATGAAATTCGATGAATTGAAGAAATGGGAAAATACATTTGTAGAAAAACGTGGTGATGAATATCTTGATTTCAAAAAAAGAAAAGCAGAAAAATTATTGGATTTAGTTGAGCAGAAATTCCCTGAAATCCGAAGTAAAATTAAATCATATTATACTTCAACGCCTTTGACTTATCGTGATTATACTGGAACAGTCGATGGCTCATCTTATGGCATTTTGAAAGATTATAATGCTCCTTTTAAATCATTAATATTACCAAAAACAAAAATTCCAAACTTGTTTTTCACTGGTCAAAATCTTAACCTTCACGGCATTCTTGGTGTAACAATAGGTTCAATTATGACTTGTGGCGAATTGGTAGGACAAGAATATTTAATAGATAAAGTTAGAAATTTTAGTGACTAATTTATAATAATATGCAAAAATACGATGTTGTAATAATAGGAAGTGGACTCGGTGGTTTGATTTGCGGATATATTCTAAGCAAAGAGGGCTATAATGTTTGTATCCTTGAAAAAAACAGACAATTAGGAGGATGCCTCCAGACTTTTGTTCGTAATGATTGTATTTTCGATACGGGCATGCATTACGTTGGCAGCCTTGGTAAAGGACAAATCCTGCATCGTTTTTTTAAATATTTTGATTTAATTGATAAAATAAAAATTAAAAAACTCAACGAAGATGCTTTTGACATTATTAGCATTGCCGGAACAGAATATAAATTTGCTCAGGGATATGACAATTATGTAAACACTCTTCTGCAAAGTTTTCCTGACGAAAAGGAAGCTCTGATTAAATACTCAAATAAACTGAAAGAAATCTCAAATTCGTTGAACATCTATAATCTTAGAGAAATCAAAACACACAATGTTATAGATAACGAATATGTTGCTACAGGTGCTTTTGACTTTATGAAATCAATTACAAAAAATGAACGTTTGCAAAATGTTTTTTCAGGATTAAATTCACTATACGCCGGAAAAAAATATCAAACTCCTTTATATTGTCATGCAATAATTAATAATTCTCTAATTGAAAGTTCGTGGAGACTTGTTGACGGTGGAGCTCAAATTCCTGATTTTCTTTCTGAATCAATAATTGCAAATGGTGGGACAATTTTAAAAAATTGTGAAGTAAAAAAACTTATTCCCGGTGCCGATAATAAAAGTTTAAAATTTGCAGAGTTATCAAATTCCGAGCTTATCGAAGGCAAAAATTTTATCTCCGATATTCATCCGGTTAAAACTCTTGAATTGCTTGATACCGGATTAACAAGAAAAAGTTATAGAAGTCGTATTAATAGTCTTGAAAATACAATTCCATTTTTTTCAATTTATATTGTTTTTAAAGAAAATACATTCGAATACCTGAATTATAATATTTATCATTACAACGAAAATAATGTTTGGGGAACAGACACTTATTTAGATTCAGCTTCTTATTTAAAAAACAAATGGCCAGATGGATATATGTGTTATACTCCTGCAAACTCTAAATCGGATAAATATGCCGATTGTATGATAGCTATGACTTATATAAAATATGATGAATTGAAAAAGTGGGAAAACACCACTGTTGAAAAGCGAGGTGATGATTATAAGGAATTTAAGGAATATAAAGCTCAACAATTTATTAGTAAACTTGAAAAAAAATTTCCCGGATTAAGAGGAAAAATAAAAGCATATTACACTTCAACACCTTTGACATATAGGGATTATACGGGAACTGTTGAAGGTGCACCTTACGGAATATTAAAAGATTATTCTAACGCATTAGCCTCATATATTTCCCAAAAGACAAAAGTTCCAAATTTAGTTTTAACAGGTCAAAACATAGGTTTGCATGGAATTCTCGGTGTAACCATTGGTTCACTAATTACTTGTTCCGAATTTCTTGGACTAAATTATTTAATTAGAAAAGTTAATGATGCATCATAGAAAAAATAGAAGATTGAATAAGTTTTTATTATGGTTTGCGATTGTAATTGCTACTTTGATTATTGCTTTTTTAATATATTTCAAAATTGTAGTTACATTAACACCACCAGAAACAAATGATTTAAGTGCGTTGGATTTTGAAAGAACTAAAATTGAAAATGATTTTTATGTTTGCAATAATAGTTGGCTGAAAAAAAACGATGCAGGTATTTGGGAAATGTATCTTGAAGGCGATGCTTTTGAACGTGGAGTTATCAATGGAAAACTTACAAAAGAGTTGATTGAAACTCAGGAAAAAATATTTGTAGGATTTATCAATAAAATGATTCCTTCAAAATTTTATATGAATTTCCTGAAGTATTTTGTTGCGTGGTTTAACAGGGATATTGACTCTTATATTAAAGATGAATATTTGCGAGAAATTTACGGAGTATCATTTTCATCATCAGATAAATTCTCTTACATCGCTTCCAGTTATCATAGGATTTTGATTTATCATGCAGCACATGATATTGGTCATGCACTTCAAGATATGAATTTGGCAGGATGCACTTCTTTTTCTGCATGGGGAAATAGAACTCAAGACAGCTCATTGATTGTAGGAAGGAATTTAGATTTTTCTATTGGCGATGAATTTGCAAAAGAAAAAATAGTAATGTTTGTTAATCCTGATAAAGGCTACAAGTTTATGATGGTAACATGGGGAGGAATGATTGGAGCAGTTTCGGGAATGAACGAAAAAGGATTAACTGTTACAATGAATGCAGCAAAATCTGCAATGCCCTCAGAAGCAAAGACACCGATTTCTATTCTTGCAAGAGAAATTTTGCAGTATGCTTCCAATATTGATGAAGCTTATGCTATTGCAAAAAAACGTGATGTTTTTGTCTCCGAATCATTGATGATAGGTTCTGCAGAAGATAACAAAACAGCAATTATTGAAAAAACACCTGAAAAAGTTGGATTGTTTGAAACTGATAGTAATTATATTATTTGCTCTAATCATTTTCAAAGTGATGTTCTATCTAATGATGAAAATAATTTGAAAAATATTAAGGAAAGCTCATCAATTCACAGGTATAAAAGAGTAAATCAGTTGATTGATAAATTTCAGAAATTGAGTGTTTATAATTCAGCCGAAATACTAAGAGACCAAAAAGGATTAAATGATAAAAACATTGGAATTGGAAACGAAAAAGCAATAAACCAACTTATCGCCCATCATTCAATAATTTTTAAACCTACAAAAAAATTAGTGTGGGTTTCAAGCTATCCTTATCAAATCGGCAAATATTTTTGTTATGATTTAGATAAAGTTTTTAAAGATTTCCCTGCTCTAAAAGAAAATATTGAGATTTACGAAAAGCCTCTTAATATTCCTGCCGATTCATTTTTGTTTTCTGTAGATTTTGAAAATTTTAAAAAATTCAAGAAAATTAGCCAACTGATTAATAATGCTATTGAAAATGATAATGAAATCGAATTATCCGATAAAGATTTTATTAATACAAACCCTGAAAATTTTATGACTTATTTGTTTTTAGGTAATTATTATAATTACAAAAGAGAATATCAAAAAAGCATGGATTATTATGAGATTGCTCTTTCTGAAGAAGTTAACTCCCTTCAGGAAATTAAAATAATTAAAGAAAAAATAAAGAATTGTAAAGAATCATTGAATTAAAAAATAATACATATAATATTTCAGGATAAAAAAAATGCAGATTTTTAAGAAATACAAAATTCCAATAATAACTTTATTAATTTTCACATTAATAGGAATTATAGTATGGCTTTTACGTGATATAAGATATTTTATCCTATTCACAAGCATAGGTTTTTTGGATGCAACAACAAGAATAATTATCAGGAAATATCCTAAATTACGTCAGCTCTCAAGACGACTTTTACAATTAGGCCTTGCAGGATTACTTTTTGGCTGGTTAAGTTTATATGTTGGAGTTAACTTTCAATTTCCCGAAATATTTTTTGATATGTCAGCCGGTATTGTAACCGGAGCTCTTATTCAAATGTTAGTAGCAAGAATTGTGTTACCATTTTTTTTGGGCAATGCTTTTTGCTCCCGAGTATGTTGGACTGGAGCTTTTTTCGAATTAACAAACAGCAAGAAATCCTGTAAAAAAGAACCGAAAAAACGTTCAAATTTAATTGCTTGGGGATATTTAGTTTTCTTAGTTTCTCTTTCTGTTTTTGTAGCATTTTTTTGGAATCCTGCTGAGAATTTAGAATTAAGACGTTATTGGATTATTGGAGAAAATTTATTCATTATTTCAAGTGGATTAATTCTAACATCAATTTGGGGAAGCAGAGCTTATTGCAGAATGTTATGCCCCTTTCTAACAGTTTCAAGCGTAATAGCACCTTATTCCATCTTCAAAATTACTCCAGTAAAAGCTGAAGATTGCATAAGTTGTAATTTATGTAATTTAGCCTGTCCTATGTTAATTGATGTTATGTCTTATGTACATAAAAAAGAAAGAGTTAATCATCCAACTTGCATTTTATGTGAACGTTGCGTGAGTGCATGTCCGGAAGATGTATTACGAATTGCAGATAAAATTCCTAAAAAGGAAAAACAATAATAATATAAAAAGACAAAAATATTAATGCAAATACCAAAGATAGAAACCAAATCTGTTGAAGAAATAAAGAATTACCAGGAAGTAAGGTTGAGAGAACAGCTTATATATCTTGAAAACAATTCAGTATTTTACTCTGAGCTTTTCAAAAAAAACAAAATTGATATTACTAAAATAAAAACTTTAGAAGATCTTAAAAATATCCCAATAACCACAAAAGATGACCTTCAAAAAAGGAATCAGGATTTTATCTGTGTTACTAAAGATAAAATTATTGATTATATCACTACTTCAGGAACACTTGGCGACCCCGTAACCTTTGTAATGACAGACAAAGACCTTGACCGTTTGGCTTACAACGAATGTATTTCTTTTGTTTGTGCTGATGGCTCAAGAGATGATATTTATCAATTGATGACAACAATAGACCGTCGTTTTATGGCAGGTCTGGCTTATTTTCTTGGAGTAAAAAAATTAGGTGCTGGAATTGTGCGTGTTGGAAATGGAATGCCCGAATTACAATGGGACACCATAAAAAGAATTTTACCTACTACATTAATTACAGTTCCGTCTTTCCTATTAAAATTGGTTGAATGGGCAGAAAAAAACGGAATTGATTATAGGTCAACAAGTATAAAAAAAGCAGTTTGCATTGGTGAGCCATTACGAAAAACAGATTTCTCTCTAACAACTTTAGGAAAAAAAATAAAAGATAAATGGGATATTAAATTGTATTCTACTTATGCTTCAACTGAAATGGGAACAGCTTTCACAGAATGTAGTGAAGGAAAAGGTGGTCATCATCATCCTGAATTAATAATTGTTGAATTTTTAGATGAAAACGACAATCCTGTTTCCGAAGGAGAAGCTGGTGAAGTTACAATTACAACTCTCGGTGTTGAAGGAATGCCACTATTGCGATTTAAGACCGGAGATATTTGCCATCACTTTAGTGAACCGTGCAAGTGCGGAAGAAATACTATGCGCTTAGGACCGGTTATCGGAAGAAAAAAACAAATGATAAAATATAAAGGAACAACTATTTATCCATCTACTTTATACGATATTCTTGACAATATTGACGAAGTTGAAAATTACGTTGTTGAAGTTTATACTAATCAAATTGGAACCGATGAAATCCTTATCAGAATTGGTTGCAAAGATATTCCAGAAATATTTGAGAAAAAAATAAAAGACCATTTCAGAGCCAAATTAAGAGTTGCACCTCAGATAAAATTTGACACTATTAATAATATCAATAAAATAAAATTTGCGGAAGAAAACAGAAAATCTATAAATTTTATTGATAAAAGATGTCCAAATAATTCAGGAAATAATTCTACTGTTAAACTTTGAAAAAATTAAAATAAAATTACATGAATCAATTTCTTAAATTTGAAGATATTCAGCCCTATAATGATGTAGAGATAAATTCTGCTTTAAGAAGAATCACAGCAAATCCAATTTTTACAAATGTTATAAATTATCTTTTCCCTGACAGACCTAATGAAGAGGTAACTTCTGAAGTTAATGCTATAACCTCTGCAATAGAATTTCAGTTAACATTTATGTACCCTGCTATCAAGTCAATTCTAAAACAAACCTCCAGCGGATTATCTTGCTCCGGCTTTGATAACATTTCTCCAGATAAAGCTTATATATTTATTGCAAATCATCGTGATATTTTATTAGACTCAGCAATAGTACAAATATTAATGGTTGACCATGGTTATGAAACATCGGAAATTACATTTGGAAGCAATTTAATGACCTCTGATTTTATTATTGATGTTTGCAAGGTAAACAAAATGTTTGAAGTAGTTCGTGAGGGTTCAAAAAAAGAAATGCTTTTCAATTCAAAAAAATTATCGTATTATTTACGTTATAAAATAACTCAAGAAAATACATCAATTTGGATAGCACAACAAAAAGGTCGCACAAAGGATGGAAATGACAAAACTGAACCCGGCTTGTTAAAGATGTTAAATATGAGTAATAACGGTGAATTTGTTGAAAATTTTTCTGAGCTAAATATCGTACCAGTTACAATTTCTTATGAATATGAACCATGTGATATTTTTAAAGCTATAGAAAAATATTCATGTTTAGAAGGAACATATACAAAAAAACCCGATGAAGATATTCATAGTTTAGTTTCCGGCATCACTCAATATAAAGGGAAAATTCATGTCGCACTTGGAAAACCCATTAATGAAGAACTTCAAAATATTAAAGATGGAAATAATAATGATAAAATAAATGAAATATCGAGTATTATTGATAAGCAAATTTATAAAGATTATAAACTTTGGAAAACAAATTACATTGCTTATGATTTGCTAAACAATGATAATAAATTCATTAATTTTTATTCACCAGAAGAGAAAGAAGATTTTGAAAAATATATTTTAAATCATATTAAAAATATTGATGCTGACAAAAAAACTTTGGAAAAAACATTCCTGAATATTTACGCAAATCCAGTTATTAATTCCACTGCCGACTAATTTTCAACCAAACGCTTATTCCTGTTAATAATGTCTTTTGTCATTTTCTTTAGGTTCTCGTTAGTTCTGTAAATCATTTCCAGATTTGGAGGAAAAGGAAGTGGTTTTGTTCTTATCAATTGTCTTGATTTTTTTGTTATTGCATTCAAATCACCTTTTGCAATACCAAAAGTATGGTCAAAAAATGATTCTGTAGTAACAGCGTCGGTTTTTATCAATTGTTTTGTTCGGTTATCATAATAATCAAGACTTCCGCTTACAATAGCTTTTTTTGTTAAATGAGTTTCTGTAATATAGCAGGTAATAGTTTTATATTTTTTAACTTTTAGGTCATTCCCGGAGCTATCTTTCATAACATTTCCACTATTGTCTAAAACATATTGCCAGCCATCTTCAACTTTCTTTGATTCTGAGTAATCCCTTTGTTTTACGAGTTCAGGGGTAATATTAATAAGTTTTAAATCCAACTGAATAGTATAATCATAAAATAAATTCCTATCTTGTCGCGTATCATAATCTATCCATTTATTGTTAAGTTCTTTTAGACTTATTTTTAATAAATCCGATTCGAAATTTTTTGGCAGAGCTATACCAGATTTATTTTGCATTTTAAAAAGAACGTGATTTACACCTAAAACATAAGCTTCATTAATTTTTCTATCAACATCTTTATATGAACTGTAGTAATTCTTAACTTTTATAAATTCCTCATAAGCTTGTCTTGCAGCAAATTTTTCATTCTTCTTGAGAAGTTCCGATGCATGAACATAAAAATATTCTGCCGCTTTTTTCTTTGCAGATATTATTTCACTGTCGTAATCAATTGGGGCAAAATTGATTTTGGCCAGAACACTTGATTGAAGGCGTTTTACATTTGCTTGCCTATTTTTCATATTATTAAGTCGTTTAAAAACTTCATCCCAAATTTCCGGCTGACCACTTTGTTTAAGAAATTTTATCCTGTCATTATCCGATTGGTTTGCCATTCGATATGCTTGCTCCAAAACAGCTATCTCTTTTTCTTTGTCGGGCTTTTTAATAAGTTTTTTAACTGACTTATTTATCGCAGAATCATAGCTGCCTCTCTGTAAATACTTTTTTGATGATGTGCATCCTGTTAATAAAGATAATATCAAAAATGCGTAAAATATTTTTTTCATGGTAAATAAATTTTTAAAAATAGAAATGATATGCAAAACAGCATTACAAATATTTATCCAAAATTAATAAAAAAATTAAAACATTCGTTTTTCAAATTAACACAATTGATTTTATTAATAAATCTATAAGTCGGAGTGCGACTCCAAGTCGCGCTCCGACTACTACAAACATTCATTTTTTCAATTTAGCATAATTGATTTTTATTAAAAAGCATAGAAAATACTAAAATAGTATTTGTAATTGATTATTTATTCGTATATTTATCATTTTTAAAGAATTAGAAAAAAGGAAAAAGAAAAGATAAATGGAATTGTAAAAAAAAGAAAGCGACATCCGAAGATGCCGCTTTAAATGTTTTCACAACGGAATAATCCTTATTGTGAATTGCTTCAATTTGTACTGCAAATATAATGAAAAAAATATAAAATACAAATATTATGAAAAAAATTTTAGGTTTGGATTTGGGAACTACTTCTATAGGCTGGGCTTATGTTAATGAAGCTGAAAACGAAAATGAAAAATCATCAATAGAAAAACTTGGTGTAAGAGTAATTCCAATTTCAACGGATGAAGAAAATGATTTTTTAAAAGGAAAAGCAACTTCAATCAATGCTGATAGAACTTTAAAGCGAGGAGCTAGAAGAAATCTTGATAGATATCAACTCCGAAGAAAAGCATTATTAGAAGTCCTTTTAAAGATTGATTTTATAAATGCCAGCACTATTCTATCTGAAGATGGCAAAAACACAACATTTTCAACTTATGAGTTACGAGCAAAAGCTGTGTGTGAAAAAATATCAAAAGAAAATTTAGCCAAAGTGTTTTTAATGATTAACAAAAAGAGAGGTTATAAAAGCAGTAGGAAAGCACAATCAGATGATGAAGGAACTGCAATTGATGGAATGGAAGTTGCAAAGACGCTTTACGAAAAAGATTTAACTTCTGGGCAGTACGTTTATGAAATTCTGAAAAATGGAAAAAAGCATATACCAGATTTTTACCGTTCTGATTTGATTAGTGAATTAGATAAAATATGGAATTATCAAAAACAATTCTATCCTGAAATATTGAATGATGAATTCAGAGAACAATTAAATGGAAAAGGCAAACAAGCAACTTCAAAAATATTTTTAGCTAAATATGGAATCTATCTCGCTGAAAACAAAGGAAAACGTGATGAAGCAAAATTACAAGCATATAAATGGAGAAGTGAAGCCTTCTCTCAACAATTAACAAAAGAAGAAGTTGCTTATGTTATTGTTGAAATAAATAACAATATTAATTCATCAAGCGGCTATCTTGGTGCAATAAGTGACAGGAGTAAAGAACTAATATTTAACAAACAAACTGTTGGAGAATATTTGTTCAATCAATTAAAATTGAATTCCCATACAAGATTGAAAAATCAGGTTTTTTACAGACAAGATTACTTAGATGAATTCAATGCAATTTGGGGAAAACAAAAAGAATTTTATCCTGAACTAACTCCTGAGCTTAAAACAGAAATTCGAGATATAATAATTTTCTATCAGCGAAGATTAAAATCCCAAAAACATCATATTAGCAATTGTGAATTTGAAAAACATCATAAAGCTATTCCAAAATCATCACCTTTATTTCAAGAGTTTAAAATCTGGCAAATATTAAATAATCTTGAAATTAAGGATTTGAAAACACGTGAAAAGTATGTTCTTGAGCTTGAAACAAAACAACTTTTATTTCAAGAACTTAATATTAGGAATAAATTGACAGATAAGGAAGTACTTAAAATTTTATCCAAAAAACCAAATGAATATGAGCTTAATTTTAATAGTATAGAAGGAAACAGGACAAATGCAGCACTTTACCAAGCTTACCAGAAAATTTTAGAATTTGAAAATGAAGATTTTAACTTTTCGATGAAATCTGATACTATAAATGAAATCGTTAGCACGAAGTTTCTTGAATTAGGGATTAATACAGATATTCTTTCATTTGACACAGAAATTGAAGGAAATGATTTTGACAAACAAGCAATTATGCAATTATGGCATTTGCTTTATTCTTATGAAGGTGATAATTCACAATCAGGAATTGAAAAACTTTTAGAGAAACTTGAAACAAAATTCGGCTTCAAAAAAGATTATGCAAAAATAATCGCAAATATAAAACTTCAGGATGACCATGGAAGTTTATGTAATCGTGCAATACGAAAAATCTTGCCCCATTTAAAAGAAGGAAATGGGTATGATGTTGCCTGTTTTCATGCAGGATATAATCACTCTCACTCACTAAATAAAAATGAATTAGCTTCCAGAGAACTGAAAAACAAATTAGAATTATTACCCAAAAACTCCTTAAGAAATCCAATTGTTGAGAAAATTTTAAATCAAATGGTTAATGTGATAAATGCAATTATCGCGGATGAAAGTTTAGGAAAACCAGATGAGATTAGGATTGAGTTAGCTCGTGATTTAAAGAAAAGTGCAAAGGAAAGAGAAAAAGCAACAAAAGATATTAATCAAGCCACCATTAAACATGATAAAATTAGAAAGCTGCTTCAATCTGATTTTGGTATTACGAAAGTTACTAGAAACGATATTATCAGATATAAATTATGGCAGGAACTTGAAAGCAACGGACATAAAACAATTTATACTAATAAATATATTCCTAAGGAAAAGTTATTTTCAAAAGAATTTGATATTGAACATATAATTCCGCAAGCTAAGTTATTTGATGATTCATTTTCAAATAAAACACTTTCAAAACGCGAAGTTAATATTAGAAAATCAAATGATACTGCTTATGACTTTTTAAAGGAAAAAGAACTTAATGAAGTCGAATTTGAGCAGTATTTAGAAAGAATAGAAAGTCTTCTAAAAAGAGGTATTATCAAAAAGTCAAAATACAATAAACTTAAAATGAAATCATCTGAGATTCCAGATGGTTTTATTGACCGTGATTTACGCAATAGCCAATATATTGCTAAAAAAGCTAAACAAATGTTGGAAGAAGTTGTTAGGACTGTTAACACAACAACAGGAAGCATTACTAACCGATTACGAAGCGATTGGCAATTAGTTAATGTGATGAAAGATTTGAACTTTCCTAAATATGATAAATTAGGTTTAATTGAAACTATTGAAGGGAAAAACGGACGGGAAGAGAAAAAAATCAAGGATTGGACAAAACGTAATGACCATCGGCATCATGCAATGGATGCGTTAACTGCTGCTTTCACATCTTATAGTCATGTTCAGTATTTAAACAATTTGAATGCAAGAAATAATGAAACTCATAAAAAATATCACGAAGTTTATGGAATAGAACAGAAATACTTATATAGAGATAAAAATAATAAACTCTTGTTTAAACCTCCAATGCAGATTGATGAATTCAGAGCAGAAGCAAAAAAGCAATTAGAAAATATATTGATTTCTTTTAAAGCAAAAAATAAAGTTGTTACGAGAAACAAGAACAAAATAAAAGCTAAAGGAAAAGATAATCACAAAGAAAAAATTGAACTTACTCCAAGAGGACAATTGCATAAAGAAACTGTTTATGGTAAAATTCAACAATATGAGACTAAAGAAGAAAAAATTGGAACAAAATTCGATTTAGATAAAATCAAAAAAGTAGCCAAACAATCTTACCGAGAAGCTTTGTTAATGAGACTTGCAGAATTTGAAGGAAATCCTAAAAAAGCTTTTGGTGGAAAAAATTCTCCAACAAAAAATCCTATTTATATTGACGAAGCGAAAACAATTGAAGTACCGGAAAAGGTAAAACTGGTTTGGAAAGATGAAAGGTTTACAAAAAGAGAGAAAATAGCTCCAGATTTGTTTAAAGACTCAAAGAAAAAAGATGATTTTTATAAAAGAATTGGAAATATTTATGATGAAAAAATAAAACAGATTCTTACAGAAAGGTATGAAAATACAAGAATTGAAGTTGAAAAATTCAATAATTCAGTTTTAAAAGTTTCAGAGAAAAAGAAAGTTCTTGAGACTGCTTTCTCAAATCTTGATGAAAATCCAATTTGGTTGAATGAAGAAAAGAGTATTTGTATAAAGCGAGTTACTATTTCTGGTGTAAGTAATGTCATTGCCCTGCACGATAAAAAAGACCATAATGGTAAACTTATTTTAGATGAAAATGGAAATAAGCAGGCAGTTGATTTTGTAAGTACGGGAAATAATCATCATGTGGCGATTTATCAAGATGAAAAGGGGGATTTTCAAGAAGATGTAGTTTCATTTTATCAGGCAGTTGAAAGAAGCAGGCAGGGATTACCAATTATAAATAAATCTTTTAATAAGGATAAAGGTTGGGAATTCTTATTTACAATGAAACAAAATGAATATTTTGTTTTTCCTTCTGATGTTTTTAATCCTAATGAAATTGATTTACTTAATCCTGAAAATGCAGGTAGGATTAGTCCAAATTTGTTTAGGGTGCAAAAGATTGCTGCGAAAAATTATATGTTTAGACATCATTTGGAAACTAATGTTGATACTAGCAAAGAGCTTGATAAAGTTGCATATAGGCTTATTCAAAGTACACCACATTTAGTAGGAATTATTAAAGTTCGTATTAACCATTTAGGACAAATAGTAAAAGAAGGAGAGTATTAATTATCTATTAGTTGATTAAGTCGGGGTGCAACTTGAAACAAGTCGGGGTGCGACTCCAAGTCGCACTCCGACTCTAAGTAAGTCGCACTCCGACTCTAAGTAAGTCGCGCTCCGACTAGCTTACAACTACAAACTTATACATAAATAAATGCAAATAGAAAAAGGATATATCTACCACATCTACAATCAAGGAAACAATCGACAAAAGATTTTTTTTGAAAGAGAAAACTATTTGTTTTTCCTTAAGAAAATGAAAACTCATTTACTTCCCTTCTGCGATATTTTAGCATATTGCCTTATGCCTAATCATTTTCATTGGATGGTATTGGTTAACGAATTGGAACTAAGTCGGAGTGAATTGAATAAACTCAGTCGGAGTGCGACTTCGAGTTTTAGAGCAAGTCAGGGCTTGACTCAAAGTCAAACCCTGACTGAGAAAAGGCAGTCCTTTAATGATTCGATTGGAGTTATGTTAAGAAGCTACACCAGGGCTATAAACAAGCAACGTAGCACAACTGGAGCATTGTTTAGGAAAGCAACCAAAGCCGAATGTCTTAACAATACAAATGGAGTTTCTCCATCATTCTTTACTGTTAATAGAGTTTCTCCATCATTCTTTACTGTTAATGGAGTAACTCAAATCAATATTCAATACCCCGAAAAACAATATCCACAAATATGCTTTAATTATATCCACCAAAACCCTGTTAATGCAAATCTGGTAAAAAAGGATGTTGATTGGGAATTTTCATCGGCTTTGGATTATGCAGGTTTAAGAGATGAGAAATTGGTAAATAAAGAAATTGCTTTGAAGTATATTCAGAATAAAGTCGGGGTGCGACTCTAAGTCGCACTCCGACTACTAATAAAAAACTATTATGATAAAACGAACCCTATATTTCGGAAACGATGCATATCTGCACACAAAAGATGAACAGCTTGTTGTTAAATTTTCTGACGAATCAAAAGAAACTGCTACTGTTCCAATAGAAGATATCGGAGTAGTAATTCTTGATGCTCATAGATTAACAATTTCACAAAATCTTATCAACAAATTATTAAGCAATAATGTTGCGTTAATTAGCTGCGATAAAAGACATATGCCTCAAGGATTAATGCTTAATCTCGATGGACATCATATTCAACAGGAAAAATTCAATGAGCAAATAAAAGCCTCTGAACCTTTGAAAAAAAATCTGTGGCAACAAACTATTAAAGCCAAAATACATAATCAAGCAAAACTACTTCAAAAATTAGGATACGAAAACGATAATATGACTTATTGGGAAAGAAGTGTTAATTCCGGTGATACAAAAAACTATGAAGGCAGGGCAGCGGCATATTACTGGAAAAAAGTTTTTGAAGAATACATCAGTAACTTTAAACGAGGAAGATTTGAAATTGAACCAAACAACCTTTTAAACTACGGTTATGCAATTCTAAGAGCTGTTGTTGCTCGTAGCTTAATTGCATCAGGGCTCTTGCCAACAATTGGCATTCATCATCATAATAAATATAATGCTTATTGCCTCGCTGATGATATGATGGAACCTTATCGCCCTTATGTTGATGAAATTGTTTTGGAAATAATAAAAACCGAAAATGAAATTGATGAATTAACACCTGCTATTAAAAAATATTTATTACAGATAGCTGTAATTGACATTATGATTGATGGTAATAAAAGCCCTCTTATGGTTGGCATGCAAAGAACAACAGCGAGTTTGTCTGCTTGTTTTGCAGGAGTAAGCAGGAAACTTTTGTACCCGATATTTACTTAGTCAGGGCTTCACTTTAAATGAAACTCTGAAAAAGAAATTGCCAAAATTTAGAGATGAACAAACTAAACAAACTTAACCAATACAGAATTATGTGGGTAATGGTTTTTTTCGATTTACCAACTGAAACAAGAAAAGACCGCCGTAATGCAAATTTGTTTCGCAAAAACCTTTTAAAAGATGGTTTTACTATGTTCCAGTTTTCAATTTATATGCGACATTGTGCCAGTCGCGAAAATGCTCAAGTTCATACAAGGCGGGTTAAATCATTTTTGCCTCCTCTCGGGCATGTTGGAATCTTAAATGTTACAGATAAACAATTTGGAATGATTGAATTGTTCTACGGTACCAAAGAAAAAGAAAAACCCGATATGCCTCAGCAACTGGAATTATTTTAAGCTGCAATTTTAAAAAAATAAACATAAGAAAAATGCAGCTTAAAATAATTCCATAATTTCTTCTTTAAATTTAAAGAATTAGTCAAATTTTCACTTTCTTTTAAACTTAACAAAAAAAACAGTCTTTAATTTTTCAAACAATTAAAGACTGTTTCTATTTATTTAACACAGTTTTTTAAATTCTATTTTCGAGCATAAAGCATTGCTATTTAATGAAATATTGCCACCTATACTGTGTTTAATATTTCAAAGATACAAAATGAAAGCAATTCACAACTGCTTGATGGTGAATTTA
>Ga0307990_1000502_pt1 | contig 34690 bp, 36 predicted proteins | sample EllFjometagen129_FD_203168 | JGI IMG/M metagenome (GOLD analysis project Ga0307990, IMG submission 203168) | Marine microbial communities from Ellis Fjord, Antarctic Ocean - #129 | ecosystem: Environmental > Aquatic > Marine > Unclassified | place: Southern Ocean | collected 2014-10-08
GTTGTTCCGTCTCTTCGTTCGTCGGTCCCTCCACCATGACGCGGCACATATTCTGTGTCCCCGAGTATCTGACGAGAACCCTCCCTTCCCTTCCCAGCTTTGCTTCAGCGGCCTCGATGGCGGTAACTATTTTGGGAATCCGGGAGATGTCCGGTTTGGACTTGACGTCGATATTGATCAGTTTTTGCGGATAGACTTTCATGACCTTGGCCAGCTCGGAAAGGGGCTTCCCTTCCTTTTTCATTGCCGCCAGGACCTGTAATGCCGAGAGGATTCCGTCACCCGTGGTATGGTGCTGCAGGTATATGAGATGTCCCGAATCCTCGCCACCGATGGAGGCGCCGCGGGCGCGCATCTCTTCCAAGACATACCGGTCGCCGACCTGGGTGGCAACTTGATCGATGCCCAGTTTCTTGAGAGCGATACCAAGACCGATATTGCTCATAACGGTGCAGACAACCATATTGTTGGTAAGCATTCCATCCTTTTTCATCACCTTGGCGCAGAGGGCCATGATCTGATCACCCGTCAACACCCCTCCCTTTTCATCAATGGCGATAAGGCGGTCTCCGTCTCCATCGAAGGCGAAACCGACGTCGGCATTGCGCTTTACCACCTCTTCCGCCAGAGTCTCCGGGTGCTGTGACCCGCAGTTGTCATTGATGTTTTCCCCGTCCGGCTCGGCGAATATCGATTTTACCTTGGCGCCCAGTTCGGTGAATGTATCCGGTGCCACCCGGTAGGTAGCGCCATTGGAACAATCGAGGACTATTTTTGTTCCCTCCAGTGTAAACTCTTTTGGGAAGGTTTTTTTCAAAAAGACAATATACCGGTCGCGCGCACCCTCGATCCGATAGGCCTTCCCCAGTTCACTGGGTAAGGGGTTGAGACTTCCCAAGTTGTTCGAGGAGATCAGCTTTTCTATTTCCAGTTCACGTTCATCGGGAAGCTTGAAACCGTCATTGGAAAAGATTTTGATGCCGTTATCTTGGAAGGGATTGTGAGAAGCGGATATGACGATTCCCGCATCGGCACGCATGTCACTCGTCAAAAAGGCTATGCCGGGCGTGGGCATGGGTCCCACTAAAACGGCATCTACTCCCATGGAACAGATGCCTGAAACCAGGGCGTTCTCCAGCATATATCCCGATATCCGCGTATCCTTTCCGATCATGATCCGTGGCTGGTGGCCTTTTCTCTTAAAGAGGTGTGCCGTCGCACGTCCGATATTGAGAGCCATCTCCGAAGTCATGGGGTATTCGTTAGCCACACCCCTTACACCGTCTGTTCCAAACAATTTTCCCATGATGCTTCTCCTGCTGAGATCTTTAATGTATTGATAATGCTAAGAAAGTTTTCACTCCCGTCCGAATGATCTGATTGCAGGGCAAAACAAGATCAAAGCGTTCGAATGTCATATGATTTCTTGATCTTAGTGCAGACTCACGACTTCTATATTATTTCCCCTGTTTTTGCAATAAATAATTGGAGTTCCCCGCAACGTGCTACGGGGAACTCCAATTCTAGTTTTTAATGTTTTTGCTGGCTGAAATTATAGGGAGTGCGCTGATCTGACGGATAGCGGGCACTCTCAAAAATCAAAAAAATCTTGACATATATGGGGAATGGTTTATTGTTTGTTTTCATAAATTATTCATGAGCTTCATTCACAATTCACCATTGTATTTCTCTGCAGTGACTATTTGTAATACGTCTCCTTACCCAGCCATTTCGATTGAAAGGTGAAATCTTTCCATCTTGTCTCCATTACCCGTCCACTGAGTTCCTGTCGCAAAATGGGAGAATAATGAATGTGATGGAAAATAGAAATTCTGGTGCGGGGTCTGAAGAATTCGGAGCCGAGATCCCCGTTACACCACAAGAGGTCTTCGTCAAGGGTATCTATTCTTCAGTGGATAGGGCCGTTGCACGCGAATTGGATCGGCTGCGTAGCGAAGATTGCATCATGCCGGCTTGTCAATCGGGCTGCTGTTACTGTTGCCGGTATCATATCCTTACGAACATTGCCGAGGCCCATGCCTTGGCGCAATATATCAAACGTGCAATTTCAGTGGAACAGATCGACGAACTTCGAATGCGAACGCAACAATGGCATGAATGGAACAGGTATATGCAGGGCAGACACCAATCGGCCGACATCGACGAGGAAACAGATTTTTCTCACTACAGCCACTGCTGCCCACTGCTGGTAAATGACACATGCAGCGTTTATCCCGTGAGGCCGGTCGTGTGTCGAACACATTTTGTCAGTTCGCATCCCCACTTCTGCTACGCAGCAAAGGATCCTCAGCTCAGGGAAGACGCTCCCGTGGTGCTCACATCCGTTGTGGCGGCGGCACTTCCCTTTTCAAAGGCAATAGGTGATCATATCGAAAAGGCAGGCTTGGATTTTTCCCGATCACACATGCTTCTTCCCCATTGGTTGGCGATTGAAATGGGTTGGCCTTTTGCCATATCTCCGTGATTTCCCGCAGATGGTTGACAGGGATACAATCCTCCGCATAACCCATCACCGCGACTTGATGATGAGGTACATATCCCGAAGGATCACCCCCGTAATAATCACGCATAATGCTGTGCTGATTTGTGTGAAATCGAGGGGTGTTTTCGAAATCAACAGTCCAATCTGTTGTGTAGGTTTGTTCCGACTGCGAAATGAAGTACGCACCTTTTCGCTCTTGGAGGGGCATCGTGTCTTATTCCCTTTTACTGTATTGATTTATTTGTCTAGGGATATCAATGATGTGGGATGCATCTACACTTTTTGTCCTCTCCTGGCATATAAAATGCGCTGTTCTCTGTTGATGCAGAAAATTTGCCCTTCGGGGCTAGCAGATAAAGGGGTCGAAAATGGAAGGAAAAAATATTGCAGTTGTCTTCCCAGGACAGGGATCACAGAGAGCCGGTATGGGGAGAGACTTTTTTGATAATGTTTCAATTAGTAGAGAAACCTTCGAGGAGGCGAAAAAAATACTCGGCTGGGACGTAGCCGATATGTGTTTTTCCGGTGATGAAAGACTCAATCTGACGGAATTTGCCCAACCATGCATAGTGACGACGGAGATTGCCATGCTGAGAGGGCTGCAAGCGCTCTATGGTTTCAATCCCATCTATTTCGGGGGACACAGCCTGGGTGAATATTCGGCCCTTATTGCCGCTGGTGCGATGCCGCTGGAGGAAGCCCTGAGAATTACTCAGATGAGGGGACAGCTCATGCAGAAGGCCGCTCCCCTTGGAGAAGGCGCCATGGCTGCCGTGATATCCGATGATCTGGATTTGGAAAAGCTTGACAATATAATGAAAGATCTTCCCATGGACATTGCAAATATCAATTCCACACGCCAGATCGTCATAAGCGGGCAAAGCTCTGCCATGACGGAGGTTGAGGAACGTTTGAAGGGAATGGCAAAGGATGCCGCTTCCCTCCGCTTTGTACCCCTCAATGTAAGCGCTCCCTTCCACAGCAGATTCATGGAGACCATCAAGGACAGTTTCACGGAAAAACTGGCCGCTCTATCGAAGAAATTAAACCCGTCAAATGCACGAAGGGTTACATCGAATTTCAGCGGACTCTTTCATTCCGACAGCAAAAGTGAAATTATTGACCGCCTTGTTTCTCAGCTGAGCGGCACCGTTCAGTGGAAAAAGAATATGCATGCCCTGGCCGCCCATGCCGACTTGATATACGAAGTGGGACCCGGCCGTCCTCTCAGAGACTTTTTCAAGACAATCGGAGTTACCTGTTCCTCTATAACAACCCTTCAGTCTGCGCGACGCCTCTTCGAGCCCGCAACAGTGAAGGTGTCTGTAGCAGGATAAGCGACCCTGGTTTACCCCTGTTGTGCCCTCTCGAAGGGGAGGGGGCATATCTCAACGTTTTGTTGTGCCCGAAGGCTTTTGGAATATGGTGTTTTACTTTTTCGGAGACCCTGCGTTATTGTTACTAAGGAGGAATATTTATGGATTTTACACTCACAGAAGATCAGAACATGTATCTCGATCTTGTCCGAAAATTTGTGAAAAATGAGATATTACCGGGTGTTTTAAAGCGGGAGGAGGGACATATCTTCCCCGAAGACATCATAAAAAAGGCCTGGGAGATAGGGCTGTTAAATTTATCCATCCCCGAATCGATCAAGGGATATGAAGTCGATATCATCACATCCTCGCTGATAGTGAAGGAACTGTCCTATGGAGATACGGGTATCTCAACCTCTGCCATGTGTAACGATCTGGCCAATATCGTCATTGCACAGCATGGAACGGAGGAACAGCAAGTGCGTTTCCTCCAACCCTTTGTCGAAAAACCCCTTATCGCCTCCTTCTGTCTGACTGAGCCGGGGGCCGGTTCGGACAATGCATCGATGAAGACCTTTATCCGGAAGCAGGAGGACGGCACATACCTCTTAAATGGTGAAAAATGTTTTATAACCAATGCATCCTATGCGTCACAGTTTACCATTTTTTGTAAGGTGGGGAAACCGGACGGTCTCATGATTGCCTGCATCATTATCCCTTCAGAATCCATTCTCAATGCCCAAATCAAGACACAGTCATCGGGGGGGAAGGAGATTGTCCTGAAAGAAGGGGGAACAATCATGATCGGCAAGCCCGAGGATAAGCTGGGACAGCGACTCTCCAATACGGCGGCCGTCAAGTTTGAAGATGTCGTCATCGACGCATCGCAGATCATCGGAAACAGGAGGCTTGGATTCAGCTACGCCATCGACGTTCTCGATTACGCACGCCCCATGGTGGCTGCCATCGGTGTCGGTCTGGCAAAGAGGGCCTTCGATGTCACCTTGGAATATACGAAGGAACGAAAGCAATTCGGTGAGCGGATCTGTGACATGCCCGTCGCCAGGGACGCCCTGGTTGCCATGTGGAAGAGGGTTGAACTGGCGGATCTGGCATTGATGAAGGCCGCCTGCAAGGTCGAGTCGGGAGATGAGGACAGGGGCATATATGCGTCCCTTGCAAAGAATGCGGCTGCAGAGGCCGCCCTGTACTGTGCCAATGAGGGGCTCCATCTTCATGGCGGATACGGCTTTATGACGGAATATGAAATCTCGAAGCTGGTAAGGGATTCCCATATCATTGACATATATGAAGGTGTGAGGGAAGTGCAGGACATGATCATCGGAAGGGAACTGGTGTAATAGTATTATGTTGTATCTCCACGGTTTGGGTCACTTTCACCCGGAAAATGTGATCACCAATGAATTTCTTGAGGAACTGGATATCGGCAGCAGCAAGGAATGGATAATGGAGCGGGTAGGCATACGTGGCCGTCACACCGTTCTTTCTCTCGATTATATAAAGACGACGAAAAATGAAGATCCGCGAGGTGCCTGGGAGGGGAGCGTCTATACAAATGCCCAGACAGGGGCACTGGCGGCACGAATGGCGATAGAACGCGCCGGTCTTACCATTGACGATATCGGTATGGTAGTCTCGGGGAGCACGGCATCGGATCACGTCTGCCCCGCCGAAGCGGCCACTGTCGCAGGGGCCCTCGGGATCAATGCTCCCTGTCTCGATATCAATTCGGCCTGTTCCACCTTCGGTGTGCAGATCAATATTCTGTCGAGCATGAAGGAAGATGCCTTGCCCCCATACGTACTGGTTGTGAACCCCGAATCTATGACGAAAACGGTAGATTATTCCGATCGCAGGGTGGCACCCCTCTTCGGTGATGGAAGCAGCGCGGCTGTGGTATCCGCTACTGTTCCTTCAACCATGGGATTTGAAGCCTGTTCTTATAAATCCGAACCCTCTGCCTGGGATAAGGTGAAAATTCCCAGAATGGGACACTTCTGGCAGAACGGGAGTGTCGTTCAGGGCTTTGCCATACGCCGGACCACGGATTTCCTGCGCATATTACAGAGCGAGTATCCCATTAACTCAGGCAATTTCAAGTTCGTGGGACACCAGGCAAATCTGGGGATGCTGAAGACCGTTTGTGCGAGGTGTGATATTTCCGCAGGGGACCACTGGTCCAATGTGGCTGATTTCGGGAACACTGGATGTGCCGGCGCACCCTCCGTATTGAGTCAGAATTGGGACAACCTTTCTCCTGGATACCATGTTGCCATTGTAGTAGTGGGGGCCGGTCTTACGTGGGCACGGGTAATGCTGAAGATAAACGAGGAATAGATGAAATACAAAGAGTTTATGTTACAGGAGACGTTCGCGATTGAGGATCTGATAGCCTTTTCCTATGGACGGCTCATTGAAGATCCCCCCCGGGGGTTTGACGCACGGCTTCCCGCTCCTCCCTTCCTGATGGTCGATCGAATCTCAGCAATTAGCAGTAACGGCAGGGGAGGGTTCATCAATGCCGCGCAGGATGTGAAAATCGATGCATGGTATTTCCAGTGCCATATGCCGGGAGATCCTGTTCAACCTGGGTGTCTCTGTGTCGATGCCATATGGCAACTGCTGGGGTTCTATTGTGTCTGGCGAGGGGCGTTGGGCTCAGGCAGGGCTCTGGGGTGTGGAGAGGTTGTCTTTAATGGACAGATACGTCCCCTCGATACATTGATTCGCTATGAAGTGGATATAAAACGTTTTTCTCAGTTAAAGAAATCGGGGGCCAGTGTCGTTGTGGGTAATGGCAGGGTCTTTGTAGACGATGAACTGATCATGACAATCGATGGTGCGCGGGTGGGAGTATTCAGAGATATCAGATACCCCGATTATCCAAGACCTTCACCCAATGCCAAGGGAGGCATAATAGAAAGGACAACCACATGAACAGGGAAAACAAAAGCCGGGACTCAGCGGAAAGACCCGTCGCAATTGTAACGGGAGGCGGAACCGGGATCGGTGCCGCCTGTTGTCGTGCCCTCGCAGAGCAGGGATTTCGTGTCGGCATTCATTACCGGACCAGTGAAAAGGGTGCCCGCAGGGTACTGGAGGAAGAGGCGCAGGATGGTTTCCTCCTGAAGGCCGATCTTGCCGATATCGATGAGATCGAGGCCATGGTGAAGGAAATCAAAGCGAAGGCGGGTCGGGTCGATGTCCTCATCAATAATGCAGGTATCACTATCAATAGTGACATCATTTCCATGAAGGTTGATGAATTCGACAAACAGCGTGAGACTGCCCGCGGCGCTTGGTATTTGACAAAGCGGGTTCTCCGGCTCTTCATGCTTCGTAAAGGATGTGGAAGAATAATAAATATCTCCAGTGTCGTGGGACACACGGGAAATGGTGGGCAGATACCATACACCATGGAAAAGGCGGCCCTCGATGCCTTCACGCGATCGCTTGCCAAGGAATTACAGGGGCGGAATATCTTGGTCAACTCAGTAGCTCCGGGCTTTATCGATACTGAGATGACCAGGGATCTGCCTGAGGAAATCAAGAAGAGTATTATGGGCAATATCCCCCTGGGTCGTCTGGGGTCCGCCAAGGAGGTTGCCGATGTGGTTGCCTTTCTGGCCACAAGCGCAACCTATATTCAGGGAACGGTGATACACGTCAACGGGGGACTCTATGGAGGTTGATCGAAAGCAAAAGGACGAAATACTGGCCATTGTACCACAACGATACCCCTTTCGGTTTCTCGATGAGATAGTCGAATTGAATGAGGATACCATTGTGGGGACCTACCGGTTTCGTGAAGATGAGTATTTCTACCGGGGGCATTTCCCCGGTTACCCCGTAACACCCGGTGTTATTCTCATCGAAGCGATGGCACAGACGGGTGTTGTTGCCTTCGGGATTTTCCTTCTTATGGCACAGGGGGTTACAAACGATAGATTGAAGAAGATGGCTACGCTTTTTGCCACGGCCGATAATGTCGAATTTGCGAATGTCGTGCGTCCGGGAGAAGAGGTCATAATCAGAGGAGAAAAGGTGTATTTCCGGAGGGGAAGCCTGAAAACAAAGGTCAGTATGGAGCACAGAAACGGCGAGTCCGTTTGTTCCGGCATACTGTCCGGTAAAGGAGTAATTATAGATGAATAGACGAGTTGTTATAACGGGAATGGGTGTTGTTGCCCCCAATGGACATGGTCTGGATACGTTTGAAAAGGCCCTGAGGGAAGGACGATCGGGGGTACACTTTCATCCGCGATTGAAGGAACTTAAATTTGGCTGCCAGATAGGGGGAGTAATCGAGGATTTTGATGCTATCCGCAAGAGTTACTTCGATCACGAAAAGCTCCTTTCCATTAACGATAATATCGGTTACGCGTCCGTAGCCGCAGTGGATGCCTGGCATGACGCGGGATTTGAAATCGACGAAGACGGACAGGCTCACTGGGATACGGGCGCCATTATCGGCTGTGGTATCGGAGGTATGGATACAATTGCTGAGAAGGTAGTCCCCGGCATAAACGAGGGGAAGGTTCGGCGTCTGGGAAGCAGGATAGTAGAACAGGTTATGAATAGTGGTCCCAGTGCTCGCGTTGGAGGCCTGCTGGGATTGGGGGGACAGGTGACGTCCAATTCATCGGCCTGCAGCACGGCAACGGAGGCGCTTGTTGAAGCCTTCCGGAAGATTCGTTTCGGATTTGCAGAGAGGATGCTGGCAGGAGGCTCTGAGGGGGCGTCGCCCTATATATGGGGAGGATTCGATGCCATGCGTGTGATTGCCAGGAAATACAACGATGAGCCTGAAAAGGGATCCCGCCCGATGAGTGCGACGGCCAACGGTTTTGTGCCGGGTGCCGGAGGGGCGGTGCTTATTCTGGAAGAACTGGAGACGGCCCTGAAGAGGGGTGCCAGGATCTATGCAGAGGTTTTGGGGGGTTCTGTCAATAGCGGCGGTCAGAGAAATGGGGGATCAATGACTGCGCCGAATCCGGAAGGCGTGCAGCGCTGTATCCGGGAGGCCCTTGCAAATGCCGGGATAAGGCCTGAGGAAATAGATGCCATCAACGGCCATTTGACGGCGACATTTGCCGATCCTTATGAAATAAAAAACTGGGCCACGGCGCTTGGCAGAGGACCTTCTGATTTTCCATTTGTCAATTCTACAAAGTCGATGGTCGGACATTGTCTGGGGGCTGCAGGTGCGATAGAGAGTGTTGCCGTTGCTCTTCAATTGTATAAGGGATTTCTTCATCCCTCCATCAACTGCGAGGACATACATCCGGAGATTGAGGATTACGGCGATAAGATTCCACAGAAGGTTATGGAATACCCTGAATTAAAGATTATTGCGAAAGCAAGTTTCGGCTTCGGTGATGTGAACAGTTGTCTTATCTTTAAAAAATGGGATGAGTAAGGTTTGGGGGACCCCCGCAAAGGTAGTCTAGAATAGCATTAAATAACGGGATTTCCCATCAGGTCGTAATGACATTGCAAGGAAAACCCTCAGAAAGATTGAATTAACTATAAGGAGAAAAGTGATGGATGACAAGCAAATTATTGAAGAGATGGTTAAGATACTGAGTCCTTACGTAAAGGACGCCGGCCTGTTGGAAAACGCCTCGACTGAAACCCATATACTGGATGACCTGAAGGTCAACTCGGCGCGTCTTGTTGATGTTATTATAAAATGTGAGGATGTCTTCGATATCGAGATTGATGATGACGATGCCGATACGATAAAGACAATTGGTGATGCAGTATCCGTGGTCAAAGGGAAGATGGCCTAGCAATAAAGGCGGAGCGAGACGGCAGGGAATGATTCTGTTGTCTCGCCTGTCGATGCCGACAGCAATTACATTCCAGGAGAGACCCTGTGAGCAAAGGACGGTCCATGAAGTTTTTTACGAGGTTCTTCTTATATATCCAGTACTCGGTGGGACGGGTGGCCGTTGTCTTTATGGCCCTTCTCGTCTTTATTCTTATCAAAGTGCTGCGTTATCGGGTGCGGGACATCAAGAAGATTCGTGAACAGGTGAAGGAGGCCTTCGAAGGGCACGATGGCCCTTGGATAATATGCCCCAATCATTTGACCATGATTGACTCTATCATCATCGAATATGCCATGGTACCCCTTTACCGGTATATTACGAACTACCGGATGCTCCCATGGAATCTTCCCGAACGGGCTAATTTTAGTGCCAACCCCATCACGGCCTTTTTCTGCTACTTGGCCAAGTGTATTCCCATCAGTCGTGGCGGTGACAGGGATAAGATGAAGGAGACCATGGCCAAATGCAACTACCTTCTGAAAAAGAAGGAGTCCATTCTTATTTTTCCTGAAGGGGGACGGTCACGAACCGGTTTTGTAAATGAGGACATCTTTTCATATGGCGTCGGGCGTTTTATCATGGCAAACAGGGAGTGCAGAATACTCTGCATTTATATGCGTGGCGACGGCCAGGAAAGCTACAGCGAAATTCCCCGTCTGAGCGAACGGTTTACCGTGGAGGTTGAAACATTTGATCCGCATACGGAATACAGAGGGTTGAAAGGCCAGAGAGAATATGCCAGGCAGATTGTTGAAAAGCTGGCTGTGATGGAGAAGAGATACTTTGATACTTGTGGGAAACGACATCATCGATTTGACGATCCCCGAAGCGATCGGGAAGAGCCGCGATATTCGCTTCATAAAGAGAGTCTTCACCGCATATGAGGAGCATTGCATCGTGGGCGCTGAAACACCCGACACAATGCTCTGGAATCTATGGGCCGCCAAGGAGGCCGCATACAAGGTTGTAAGCAAGTCTCATCCCGTCGCAAACTCCATACCACACCGCTATGAGGCTCACCTCGAATCTACTGACTTCTTGGAAGCAGCGGGTCGCGTTATATCGCCCTATGGGTCGATAGAGATAGAGACCTCTTTCACCGACCATTATATCCACTGTATCGGAATTTCCAGAGGAAAGACGAAGTGGGATTCCGTTGTCTCCAAGGTTGAGAAAGTCGCCGAAGGACTTTCCCTTCATAACGAGTCAGAGGCGATTCGTGATCTCCTCAGGCGGGACTTGTCGCGACACCTCTCCATATATCCTGATCATATAGAAATCCTGCGCACAAAGGGCCCCCTCGGCCTCGGTCCCCCACAGGTATATATCAAAGGGGAGAAATCAACCATAGACATCAGCATGAGCCACGATGGACAGTTTATGGCATACGCTTATGTTCGGGGATGAAACAAGAGAAATGAAGGATTCAAGGGGTCAAGGACCCCAGGGTTTGTTTCCTCTATACGTTATAAAGGCCGTTACATTGCTTCCGATTCTGCTATATCTTTTTCGTTAACCCTTTACAGTTTCCCGTTCACGATTTTTCCCCGGAACACTCTTTCAGCCGATCGCTGTAAGCCGTGAACTATTACCGGGGATTATCCGGCATTTCACTCGAGCCTTGAATCCTGGACCTTTTTTCTTTACCCCAATATCCCCAAGAAAACGCCTCCGGCAATGGCCGCTCCGATGGCACCGGCCACGTTGGGGCCCATGGCATGCATGAGGAGGTAGTTCTTGGGATTTTCCTTACGTCCCATGACCTGTACGACCCTGGCTGACATGGGAACTGCGGAAACACCGGCGGCGCCTATCATGGGATTGATCTTTTCTTTCAGGAAGAGATTCATGATCTTAGCCAGGATAACACCGGCACCGGCGGCACTTGCAAAGGCCACCACACCCAGTATGAGTATCAATAATGTCCTTGTCTGGAGAAATACCACCGCCGGCATGGATGCCCCGATGGCAAGGGTGAGAAAGATTGTCACGATGTCGACGAGTGCCGTCTGGGCCGTCTTGCTGAGTCTTTCCGTGACCCCGCTTTCCCTGAAGAGATTTCCGATCATAAAGCAGCCGATGAGTGGCGCCGATGTGGGTACGATAAGTACGATGATGATCGTTGTGATAAGCGGGAAGAGTATCTTCTCCAGCTGTGATACCTTTCTCAGCTGGGGTTTCATGTAGATGCACCGTTCCTTTTTTGTGGTCAGGAGTTTTATGACGGGAGGCAGTATGATCGGAACGAGCGCCATATATGAATAACAGGCAACGGCTGTTGCGCCTATGATGTGAGGGGCAAGAATGGAGGTGACATAAATGGTTGTCGGTCCTTCGGCACCGCCAATTATGCCGATTGAACATGCCTCGGGGAGGGTAAAGCCGAAAAAGAGTGAAAGGAAAAAGGCCAGATAAACGCCAAACTGTGCCGCTGCCCCCAGGATGAGCGTTTTCGGATTGGCCAGCATGGGACCGAAGTCGGTTAACGCCCCCAGGCAGAGAAACATCAGCGGCGGCAGAATCTGCCACATCACACCGAAGCTGAAGATGATCGCGAGAAGCCCCAGCGGTCGTGTTGGAAGTTCAGACTGATTGGTCTGTTCCATGGTGATGGTCGATGCCAGGACATCACCTTTTTCGACATGGGTGCCTTTCGAGACTTTTATTGCATCTATTCTTCCAAAGACGGGAGCAGTTACCTCACCTGAGTCCAGTGTGAGTATGATTCCTCCCTTTTTGAACCGGTCTCCCTCCTCCATCTCCACGGTCATCACCATACCCGACTGTGGTGCCCTCAGTAAATACTCATAATCCATCATGCCGCCCAGAGGCAGATTGACAAGCATGATTCCGAATCCGATGGGGATCAGTAGGAGGGGTTCCATCTTTTTGGCTATGGCAAGATATATGAAACCCAGCCCGATGGCTATCATCAGGGCATTACCCCAGTAGAACTGCTGAAAACCGCTTTCTAAGAGACCAAACACTGTTACCTCCGGCACATGTGATAATAAGAAGAATCTATTTTTCTTTTTCTATCTTGTTTACGATGATTTTGGTAATCCATACCGAAAAACCTAGCAGGGTGAGCAGTACGAAAACAAGACCGAACCCGCCGCCTGCAATCCTGATTGCCAAATCCCAGTCTATCATGGCATATTCCTCCTTCTACGAGACAGTAGCTGTCTATCACAGACAAAATATTATGTAAAGCATTGTGGATGATTCTTGTTTTGATAAGACGATCGAAGTGTTGTCACCGTTGAAATGACAGGAAGGTATTCTTATGGAGACGCTTCGGGCAGTCTATTTAGTATCTCAATAATTTCTTCTCCCCATTCATTCAGTGGTCGAGCTGCGATAATACCGGTCTCTTTCAGCGAATCGATTGAGAAGGCTTTTTCCTTTGACAGGGCTACCATCTGATGGTTTGCAAGAATCATGAAACGGGCCCTGTTTGTTTCCTTGGCCTTTTCAAAACGCCAGAGATAAAGATTTTTCAAGCGCTCTTGTTGATGGTCTTCGAGATCTTCACATCCTTCAATCTTGAGATACGCCTTGGGATGGAAGGTCTTTTCATTCCATCGCGAGGCCGCGATTTGGGAAAAGGCTGTTTCCGCATCGGCGACCAGGTTCGCTGCTTCCAATTTTTCCTTCAGCGCACGATAGAGATCCATCAGGTATTGTGTGTCCCGGGCGGCGTAGTGGAGTTGTTCTTCCGATAGGGGGCGGATATCCCATCTCGATCTCTGCAGTTTTTTCGTCTTTGTTATTGCGATTCCCAGATATTCCTGTATGACCGACGGAAGGGAAAGTGACTGGGTTCCCAGAAGTGAAGCGGCCTTGTGGGTATCAAATATGTTATGAAACTGGTAACCGTAGTCACGATTCAGGAAGCGTATGTCATTACCGGAGGCATGAATAATTTTTGTAATTGTCGGGTCCTTTAATATGTCTCCCAGGCAGGAGAAATCGATATCACCGAGGGGGTCATATATATAGGTTCTTGCCTGTGTATCTATCTGTATAAGACATAGCTTCTCTCTGAAATATCTGAAAGAGTCATATTCAGTATCGAGACCGATAAGGGGAGAAGCGCCGGCATCCTTCATGGATGATTTCAGTTTTTCATCAGTATTGACGAAGATCCAATCTTTTTTCATAGGCGATACCCTCACAGTCTGCATCGTTTTCTAAAGACCGCGGACTTTTCGCTCACAATAGCTTCCTGCAAAGAGGAGAAGAGCCGAAACGGGAACGGTTATGAGCATGATTCTATCATATCCTGACAACTTTAGAAAGAGTCCAAGTCCGCCGCCGCTTATAATTGAAATTATTGCCCCCGAAGCGTTGAGCTTCAAGGTCTTTCTGTAAAATCCCAGAAGAACGGGAATGATGAGACCGCCTGAGTAAATCGTATATCCCAGGAGAAGGGATGAGATAACGCCCTTAATCTTCAGGGCGATAATGAGGGCACAGATGCCGACAAAGAAGGCGATAATCCTGGATATGAAGAGCAGATTTCTATCTGTCATCTTTGAAGTGAATAGAGGTTGTATGACATCGGCCGAGAGAATGGTACTTGTGGTCAGAAGACAGGTATCTGCCGATGACATCACCGCCGCCAGAAGGGCGGCAATGACCAATCCATTGAGGCCGATGGGGAGAAAGGCCATCACCAGGGCAGGGAAGGCGCTTTCCGGCGAGATTTCAGGAAGCAGTACCCGTGCCGCCATTCCTATGAGGGTTATGGAAAAGGCCAGGGGTATCATAATGACGGCAGAGAGCATGACCGACTTTTTGGCCACCGATGGATTGCGCGCGCAAAATATCCTCGAATATATATCCGGTCCCACCAGGAAGGTGGCTCCCACAAAGAAAAGAAATGTCAGGAGATCGATGGTGGAAAAGCCGGGAGACGTGGGAAAGGAAAAGTAGGATTGCGGCAGTTTTTCCAACATGCCTGCCATGCCACCCACGGCGGACATGCCTGCCACGATACAGATTGCAATGCCGAATAATATAAAGATTGACTGGATAAAATCGGTTCGCAGGAAGGAGTACTGGCCGCCAAGGACGGTATATATGATGCAAACGGCTGCTACTATGATCATAAGAAGATCCAATTGTCCTGGCCAGAGGACGGACAGGATCTTCCCCGCGGCGATGAACTGAGCGGCTATGATCCCCAGCCATGCAGCGACTATTAAAGCGGATGCGACAACTCTCAGGAGATTTCCCCCGTACTGCCGTTGGAGGATTTCGGGAAGGGTGAATACTTCGTACCTCCTCACCTTTTCCGCGAGCGTGAAGGAGAGAATAAAAAGGCCCGCGACGCCGACAAGCATCCACCAGGCGCCGACGAGTCCCTTGGAATAGCCGAGACCGGCAAGACCGACGGTGCTCGATCCGCCGATTATGGTTGCCAGGAGGGAACCTGTTATTGCAGGGGTAGTGCCGCTTCTGTCTGCGACGAAATAACTGAGGGGGTCCTTAATCTTTCTCAGACTGAAGACGCCCACGAGAAGCATCGCCACGAAGAATGTGCCGATAATCGCTATGTTCAATTGTTACCTCTCATTGATCGAATTTCCTGATCCTAACCCCGATAAAGGGGATAAGTGCATCAACTGTGCAGTCCTGTGATTTCGACCAGTGCGAGGAGGAGTCTCTCGCCGTGTATCGGCATAAACACTACTGATCCACCGTCTTGATATCGGCGAGTTCGACGATAAATTCTCCGGCCTCCTTGGAGGGGTTTGTAAAGACTATCATGAAAGGGGCCTTCCCCTGGTAGGGTATATTTGCGTTGGCCAGGTTCCGCCCCGTCGGATTATCGAGTTCCCTGTAGATTTCCTTTTCCGTGAGATTCCGCAGTTCTTCATCGGTGAGGATATTGTTGCAGTAGGACGCCTTCTCCGCCAGGGTCGTGCCCGCCTTATCCAGTATCTTTCCCTTTACCAATATTGCTGAGACATTAAATTTGTTGTTGTTGACTGCTGTTCCTTCGATGATAAGGATGTCTCCGATGATCCAGTTCTTCACAACGCGCTCTTTGACTTCAGTAAAGTTTATCGCCTCTTTTATTACCTCAACATCCTTTTTGCCTTTTTTCATATCGAGGAGCTTTTCAATGGGAACATAGGCCTTGATTGTGTCAAAAAATGCCTGCCGTTCTTTGGGGAAAAACCAGGCATAGACGCCCCCCAACAGTATGAAAAGGAGAAGATAAACAATGACCCTGGAGAGGATGCGTTTTTTTTTCTTTTTTACCTTGCTGTTGGGAGAGATGTCTCCGAATTCGTTTTCTTCATCGACTGTGTCGAATGTTTCCGCCTCCCACCTGTCGGGCGCGTGATCATCCGTTTCGACACCCAGTTCCTTGAGTGTCTTTGCCAGGTCTTCAACCCCCTTTTTTTCTTCTACTGGCGCCTGCTCAGGTTCCGTAGGCGTCTGTTCGGGTTCCGTGGGCGCCTGCTCAGGTTCTACAACATCATCGATGGGGGGTATCCCTGCAGAGGGGTTTTCCTGGAAAAAGACGTTCTGACAGCGGGTGCATCTGACCCGGACCCCTTTACCTTCAATCAGAGATTCGTCAAAGTTGTACTTGGTATTGCATTTTTCGCATTGGATAATCACCGTGTGTTCCTCCCCTCAGCGGTTATTCCTCTATAACATAAATGTCAGGCAGACAGCGGAATTTTTCATCATAATCGAGGCCGTATCCCACAATAAATCCCTCATCCATATGAAAGCCAATGTAGTCCACGTCGATTGCAGTTTTCCTTCTCTCTTTTTTGTCTATCAGTGAACATATCTTTATGGAATTTGGATTTTCCTCCCAAAGTCGCTCTTTCAGGAAGGCCATCGTCAGTCCCGAATCGACGATGTCTTCCACAACGAGTACGTCTTTCCCCTCTATCGATGTTTCTATATCCTTGGTAACTGTTATCTCTCCCGAACTTGTCTTATCTGATCCGTAGCTTGCCAGTCGTATGAAATCTACTGTGTGTGGGATATCGAGACGCCTGGCCAGGTCGGCAAGGAAGACAAAGGCACCCTTGAGGACACAGATGATGACAAGCTCCCTTCCCTCGTAGTCTCTCGAAATTTCTTTTGCTATTTCACACACCCGCTTGGCGATGAGATCTCGTGAATAGAGGACTTTCTTTGTTATGTTGTTCACGTTGTTCCCCTTTCGTTATAGCTACTTTAACCAAGAGGGACGTAAGTGTCAATATTTCTTCCTGTAATGGCCGACAAATTCATTAATATTTTTTTGGATGATCTCCTCTCCTTCTCTCAATTCCTCTCGGGTGTTGAAGCGTGCGGTGAGACTGAGAAATATCCTGTCGAAGCGCGATCTCTCACAGCCCAGTGTTTCGTAGTCGATATGGCTTATCATATACCGAGAGCCATCAAACCAGTATTTCCCGAAGCGATTGACCTTGGGTGAGCGGAAGGGCCAGGTCATTTTAAGTGAGAAAAAGCGGGACATCGTCTCTCTCAACGTGCTACTGCAGAATTTATCGCTGTCCAATCTGTTGCCGATACCCTCACAGAGGTTGCGGAAATATTCCTTTACGAAATCGATATCGGTGATACAGAGGCCATAGAGGTACCAGTCATCCATGATTGTTATCAGTATCAGTTTTTCCTCTCTTGTTATATAATGGTAACTGGGGCAGAGATGGCCGTTACAAAGCTCTTTCCCGTAGAACGATGCATCCCTTAGATCGGCGCCGCTATTTCGGCAGGGGTGGAGGAGGCATCCTACACGGTTTTCTTCCCCATCGAGGAATCCGAGAAAATCACAGCAGTATATGACGTCGTAGATCTTTTCCTGATCTTCCATTCCTGTGATTGTTTCAGAAAAGGGTTTAATGTCTCCTTCTTCCCGCACTGTTTTGTGAAATAAGTGAGTCCGCTTTTTCAGTCGTCTGACGAGCGATTCCCGGGAGCTGTCTCTGTAGTTATAGAGACCGCAGCAGGCGCCGCAGGATTTGCATGAATCGGGCTGGCAGAGATGGATGTCATTCATTGTTTTCATGTATCAACTTATTATATATAATTGATTTTTTTATATCGTTCGCGTTAGAAAAAGGCAAGTGTTGTATCCAAATCGGGGAAAATGTCTTCCCCATCTAGACGAAAGGATCTCATATGAACAGGTTTGCATTTCATGACGACCCCCTTTTCTATCGACTGGTAGAGACGTCTTGTGGCGATGTGGGCGTTCTGTGGATCAAAAAGGGTTCTGATCCCTCCGTTGTGAGTATTTTTCTGCCAAGACAGTCTATTTCTACAGATACCTTCATAGCAGACATCTATCCCGACGCCGATGAAAAGACTCACGGGAATCTGGAGGGATTGTGCGATCAGATAAGGCGTTATATGGACGGCGCCGATGTCGATTTATCCCTTTCATTGCTGGACCTCGATCTCTGCTATGACTTCCAGAGGCGTGTGTTGCTGCAGGCGAAGGAGATACCGAGAGGGAAGGTCATCCCCTATGGGAAACTGGCGGAAAGGATTCATGCCCCACGGGCGGCCAGGGCCGTCGGTACGGCGCTGGCAAAGAATCCCTTTTCTCTCATTCTCCCCTGCCACAAGGTCGTCAGGGCCTCGGGGGACATCGGAAATTTCGGCAGTGGTCCCGAGATGAAGCGGACCCTCTTACGGCTTGAAGGGGTGGAAGTGAGTGACGAGGGGAGGGTAGATCGTCGTTTTTTCTGGTAACCAGGGAGTGTCATGCCTGCGATACTCCGTCATTTCGAAGGAGTCTTCACGGCTGAGAAAACGTAGATTTCTCAGCCCCTCTGGGGTTCTATTCCCTGCCTTTTTAAGGGCACTTCCCCCGAGATATGCCTCCTGGATCTTCTTCTGCGATTTTAATTGAGCTGCCGATCCGCTCATGGCAACCAGCCCTGTTTCGAGTACATAGCCTCTTGTTGCGATACCGAGGGCCTTACTGGCATTTTGTTCCACTAGTAATATTGATGTGCCCTGTATGTTGATCTCGCGAATAATATCAAAAATATGCTTTACCAGAATAGGAGCCAGTCCCAGCGAGGGTTCATCAAGAAGCATAACCTTTGGAGAACTCATGAGCGCGCGTCCTATTGCCAGCATCTGTTGCTCGCCACCCGACAGTGTCCCTGCCAGCTGGCGATTTCGCTTCTCAAGGATGGGGAAGAGTGAAAAAACGCGCTCCTTCGCTTCTCTGACCTCTCTCATCTTATTTCTTCTGGTATAGGCTCCCAGGTTAAGGTTCTCATCGACTGACAAGGTTGAAAATACCTTTCGGCCTTCAGGCGATTGCGATATTTCCCTTAAAACAATTTCGTATGCAGGGATGCCATTGAGCACTTCGTTCTTAAATGTTATGGTGCCGCTTTTTACGGGGAGAAGTCCCGAAATTGCATTCAGTAAGGTCGTTTTCCCCGCTCCATTTGCGCCGAGGACTGCTACGATTTCACCTTCACCGAGAGAGAGCGAAACCCCTTTAAGGGTTTCTATTGAACCATAGGATACATGTAAATTGTCAATCTGGAGGAGTGTTTCCATATCAAGCCACCCCAAGGGTTTCTTCATCATCTTTTCCCAGGTAGGCCTCTATGACTCTCTCATTATCATAAATCTCTTCCGGCCTGCCTTCGGCAATCGTACCCCCTTCCTCTATGACGGTAACCCAGTCTGAAATACCCATGACGACATTCATGTCATGCTCTATCAGCAGGATAGTCAAATCTTTATCTTTTATCAATACCTTCAGGAAGTTCATCGATTTAATGATAACAGATGTTGGGATGCCTGAAATGAGAGGGTGGCAGCTTGCAGAGAGAATCAAAGGAACATATTCCGGCATGAAAGTTGCTGTTGTGACCGGGTGGGGTGCCGATGCGTCAGATGAAGAAAAAGAAAAATATGGCGTAGCCTATATCCTTGGAAAGCCCGTGGATATGGCGCAATTGAAGCATGTTGTCGGTGAATTACTGCAGTTGAAAGAGAAACAGGCAGTCTAAAAGTGTTACCCTTCAGGCCGGTTTATCTCATTGTGCCCCTTCCGTCGGGCGGTGCCTGCCTGTTGCATCTATTTTGCACATGTGCACACCTCAGCCACGGTCAATAATACCCGAGGCGGTCATTGACCACAAAATGTAATCCAATATTGCAGGCGGTCACAATGAATAATTTGACGGGAAAACCGCCTATTTCTTTCAGCATTCGAGACAGCGAGGGGCGTAGCCATCATCTTGAAGACTTCAAGGGAAATTGGCTTTTGATGGTTTTTCACCGCCATCTTGCCTGACTGCCATGCCGGGCCCATATCGCGCAGTTGCGTGATCATGAAGTGGAATTCAGTAGGCGAAATATCACGGTTGTAGTCATTACATTTGAGAATGAATATATGGCTCGTAGATACGTCGAAGAAACTCTCTTTCCCTGGTCACTCCTTGTTGATGAGAAATGTGAAACCTATAGAAACTATGGGATGTTTTCTGCTTCCTTTTGGGATGTATGGGGACCGAAAATGTGGTGGCTCTATGTGAAGGAGATTGTGAAAGGACAAAAAGTGCGAAAATCGGCAGGTGATACTTTTCAATACACTGTCTTTCTCTTTATTGTTATCGTCCACCACCTCTCTTTCCATAATTTAAAAACAACTATCTTGTTCCATATATGAAAATTACGTATAATTATACAACTAAATTTTTTAATATCAAGGAATAATTACCGATATGAATCATAGTCATCTTAATGATATTTTTAATAAAGTATTATACTGGCACTTATCCGTCAAAACAACTGACAATGTCAGAGGTGGGGCGTGGGGAAGAAGCTGCCACACAATTTTCCACATCACAGGTTCTGAAAGGGATTAAGGGGATAGGGATCTTCAGTGAATTCCTGTCCCGGTTTTTTGTTTTACAAGGGACATTCTAGTGTGTTATATCTTGAAAATAACTCTTTAGATAGGAGATGATACAGTATGTCCGGCCATTCAAAATGGAGCACAATAAAGAGAAAAAAAGGGGCTATCGATGCAAAAAAAGGAAAGATCTTTTCTAAGATCATAAAAGATATAACCATTGCAGCCAGAACCGGCTGTGGCGATCCAGAGGGGAATGCCACGCTCAGGCAGGCTATATCAGCTGCCAAAGCGGAGAATATGCCGAAAGACAATATGGAAAAGGCAATCAAAAAGGGAACGGGGGCACAGGAAGGGGCAGCCGCCTTTGAAGAGATTCTTTATGAAGGGTACGGCCCCAGCGGTGTTGCCCTGCTGGTTGAGGTAGTGACAGACAATAAGAACAGAACCGTTGGAGAGGTACGGCATATCCTGTCCAAGCATGGTGGAAACCTGGGAGAAAATGGATGTGTATCCTGGATGTTTGAGAAAAAGGGGAGCATAGTCTTTGATAAAAAAGACGCCAGTGAAGATGCACTGATGGAGCTTGTATTGGAATCCGGTGCCGAGGATATGGTTGAGCAGGAAAACGAATACGAGGTCATTACCGATCCTGCCTCCTTCGAAGGTGTGAAGGCGGCCATCGATGAAGCCGATCTGAAATATGTCCAGGCGGAGATAAGTATGGTTCCTCAAAATACCGTTGAACTCGATGAGCAGCAGGCGGCACAGATCCTCAGGCTCATGGAAAAACTGGAGGACAATGACGACGTCCAGAATGTATACGCCAATTTTGATATAGCGGACGAAATTATGGAACGGTTGAGTCAGTAGCCAGAGAGTTGCGAGATGTGAGACATTGGTAATATTGGGTATCGATCCAGGCACCAGGATTACGGGTTACGGTGTTGTAGAAACAGGAAACAGGAATCTGAAATTAGTTACCTATGGCGAGATAAAGATAGGGAGGGGCGAGACCCTGTCGGGATGCCTGAAGACCATACATTCCCGCCTGATGGAAATTATCGAAGAATATGCTCCAGACGTGATATCCTTAGAAGATATCTTTTACGGGAAAAATGTAAAGAGCCTGATAAAACAGGCTCATGCGCGGGGGGCAATCATACTGGTAGCGGCCCTCAGTGATATTCCTCTTTATGAATACACGCCACTGGAAGTAAAGAAGGCCGTTGTCGGCTATGGGAGGGCGGAAAAAAGTCAGGTCCAGTTTATGGTAAAGAACATCTTCAAACTGTCCGATGTGCCCCCTCCCGATGCATCAGATGCCGTGGCTATAGCTGTATGTCACTCGAATTTTTTAAAGGTGGTGCCCATCTAAATGATTGCCGGCTTACAGGGTATATTGTCATATAAATCGACAAACTACGTTATTGTTGATGTACATGGAATCGGCTATGGGGTGAGCGTGCCCTTAAACACCTACTATAATCTCCCCGAACCGGGGGAAGAGATTCGTCTCGTTATCCACACCCATGTAAAGGAGGATTCGATCAGTCTCTATGGTTTTTTAGAGGCGAGAGATCGGGATATCTTCCATCTGATTATTTCCGTATCCGGAATAGGACCGAAACTGGCAATAAATATACTCTCCGGTATCGCCGCCGAGGACTTGGTGAAGGCCATCTCCATGGAAGACATCTCCAGGCTGACGAGCATACCTGGTATTGGAAAAAAAATGGCCGAACGGCTGATTTTTGAACTGAAGGACAAGATCCACAAAGTGATATCGGAGCAGATGTCCGGCGAAGGGATCGGCCTGCCTGTGAAGGATGATGCCCTGTCGGCCCTCATCAACCTGGGATACAACAGCAATATTGCCACAAAGGCCGTGGATAAGGCGTTGCATGAATGTGGTGAAACGCTGGCGCTGGAAAACCTTTTGACGGAATCACTGAAGATTTTATCGAGCTGAGTATATTATGACGGAATGCATTATCGATCCTGCCCAGTTTCAAGATGAAGGGGGCTATGAACAATCCCTGAGACCGAGGGGCTTGAATGAATATATTGGCCAAGAGAAGGTAAAAGAAAATCTCGCCATATTTATTGAAGCGGCAAAAATACGGGGCGAGACCCTCGATCATGTGCTGCTCTATGGTCCTCCCGGCCTGGGAAAGACGACCCTTGCCCATATTATAGCGAGAGAGATGGGCGTCGATATAAAGGTAACATCGGGACCCGTGATAGAACGTCCGGGAGATACGGCGGCAATTCTGACCAACATGAACGAATATGGCGTTCTCTTTATAGATGAGATTCACCGGCTGTCTCACGTAGTCGAAGAAATCCTCTACCCGGCGATGGAGGAGTTTTACATCGATATCCTTATCGGTCAGGGTCCGTCGGCCCGCTCGATGAAACTTGATATCCCCCGCTTTACCATGATAGGCGCCACGACGAGGGCCGGCCTTCTCACTTCTCCCCTTCGCGACCGTTTCGGCATCACCTTCAGACTCGAGTTTTATACCCCCGGCGAACTTTCAACGATCATCAAGAGATCGGCCAAAATTTTCGCCATCGAGATCGACGATGACGGGGCCCATGAGATATCCTTGCGTTCCAGGGGGACACCGAGGATTGCGAACAGGCTCCTGAGACGGGTAAGGGATTTTGCTCAGGTCAAGGCCGATGGAATAATTTCCCGGAAGGTTGCCGTAGACGCGCTCGATATGCTGGAAGTCGACTACAAGGGTCTCGATCTCATGGACCGAAAGATACTCCTCACTGTGATTGACAAGTTTGACGGAGGACCTGTAGGCATCGACAGTATCTCATCGGCAATAGGCGAAGAGAAGACTACCATTGAAGATGTCTATGAACCTTATCTGATTCAGGAAGGCTACCTTCACAGGACGGCCAGGGGGAGGATGGTCACACGGCTTGCCTATGACCACTTTCAGAGGAAATGGACGGGGAGAGAACAGGCGGAACTGTTCTGATCCATCGGGAATTGAGGCGTTTGTAAAAAAGTCGCTATGAAAATTTTACTCCATATATGCTGTGCACCCTGTGCCATATACCCGCTCAAGACCTTACGGGAAGAGGGACACGACGTTGTGGGCCTTTTTTTCAATCCCAACATACAACCCTATAGCGAATACAAAAAGAGGCTCGATACACTGACGGAATACGCCGACATGGTCGGGCTGAAGCTTATCTTTTCCGATGACTATCCCATGGAGGATTTTTTGAGGAATGTAGTCTTCCGGGAAGAAAACAGGTGCAGATACTGTTACCATACCCGCCTCAGTTACGCGGCCGCAGTTGCGAAGCGGGGAAAATTCGACGGTTTTACGACGACACTCCTCTATAGCAAGTTGCAGGATAACGACATGATAGAAAGTCAGGGGAAAAGCGTAGCCAAGGAGAAGGGTGTTGCCTTCTACTGCCGCAATTTCAGAGAGGGGTGGAAAGAGGGGATCGATATCTCGAAGGCGCTGGGTATGTACAGGCAACAGTACTGTGGTTGTATCTATAGCGAAAAAGAACGATACTATAAAAGGCCGAAGAAGAAACCTTGACGGGTGTTATTCAGATTGATTGAAATACGCAAAAGTTTTCCTTTTCTTGCTTGATGGTCATTTCGGGGTGACTTCGGCATTTCATCTATAAATCGTATTCATTGCTCCACATCATGATATTTTTCTGAGGCTGCCCCCCGCAATCATCATATCCTGTCGATTACACTGCTTGCTGTGGTATTTATGCCACACTATTTCTTGGTTGGCTTCAATGACATAGGGTCAATGAAAATATAAACATAAGTATATTCGAATACTTACGTTTTAATTCTCCCTTCGGTGTACCGCCGTGATGATCGGCATAATTATTGCGTTGTATGCAAGGTAAGAATTGTACTCCAGGATTGAGCGATTATGAATGCATACATGCAGAAGACGATTAAAAATGAAGTAACATGTAACAGTGTGGGGTTGCATTCGGGCAGGAAGATCACAATGACAATCAAACCTGCCGGCGTGGATAAGGGAATAATATTCTGCCGGAAGGATTTATTGAATGATAATACGATAAAGGCCGAAGTGACAAACGTTTCTGATACGGTACTTGCTACCACTATCGGGTTGAATGGGACGAGGGTTTCCACTGTTGAACACCTCATGTCCGCCTTTTATGGCATGGGCATAGATAATGCCTGTGTGGAAATAGATTCTTTTGAAATACCCATTATGGATGGGAGCGCCCTCCCTTTTATATGTATGTTGAAGGACGCAGGTATTGAGGTTCAGGATAAGCCGAGACAATACATGGTTATAAAAAAGCCGATTTCGGTGTCCGACGAAGAGGGTGAGGCACGGCTTATGCCCTCGGATGAGTTTCAAATCACCTATAGCATAGACTTTGACCACCCATTGGTAGGCAAGCAGTCCTATCATATGGTCTTTTCTCGCGAGGGATACGAAGAGGATATTTCTGAAGCCCGTACATTCGGGTTTTTGAGAGAGGTCGAATATCTTCAGGCAAAGGGATTGGCGCTGGGTGGTTCCCTCAAGAATGCCATAGTTCTGGATGATGAAAAGGTCATCAATAAAGAGGGCCTGAGGGTCAAAGACGAGTTTGTTAAGCATAAGATTCTCGATGCCATAGGCGATTTATTTCTTCTGGGAATGCCCATTATCGGTCATTTCTGGGCTCATAAATCGGGGCATAAACTTAACAATCTCCTCCTTAGAAAGCTCCTGTCTCATGGGGAGTGCTGGGAGATAGTAAGTTTCCCTCAGGGACATGAGGAAAGAACAGAAGTGTCACATTCCTCTTTTGAGGAAATTCCTGCCAGATTATAATATCTTCCATAGATAGACTTCCAAATAAACCTTGCTTTTTGCCCTCCTGTTTCTTAGTATACACCACTTTATTGTGAAATTATTGGGAGGCGGAAGGTTTCTTGGCAAAGGCCGAAAACCGCGCCATTCCTCTAATCTTCTTGGGTTTGTACGTTTAATATCCGGTACGGAAAGCATCTACAGGGAATTATTGCATGCATAGAAAGATCTTCCTCGTTGTCTTATTTCTTGATTCAATCTTTTTGTTTTTTTCACCTGTCAAATCCTTCGGGATAGAGGCCACAATAAGCGATTTTTTGATAACCGGAGCTTCCGATAATGTACTCATCTATTTCAGAGTGAAGAATTGTTTCACCCTGAAGATGGAAGAGGCCATACTTGCCGGAATTCCTGCTACCTTTACCTTCATTATGGAACTTTATGAGGAGCGGGAACACAACCTCGACAGAATGGAGTCATCCTTCGAGGTCAGACATACAATCAAATACGATAATATCAAAAAAAATTTCTATGTTACCTATACGGAAGAGGGGAAAAAACCGGAACAGTTCACCTATCTGGCTAAGGCGAAGACCGCCATGTCGGATCTGAACGGATTTGCCATTACCCCTTTAAAACGATTGGTCAGGGACAAGAGGTACTATGTTCGCGTGAAGGCCAAACTGGATAAGGTGCGTCTCCCTTTGCACCTGGAATATGTATTCTTCTTTCTCTCTCTCTGGGACTTTGAAACGGACTGGTACCGGCAGGACTTTATTTATTAGTTAAAGACAAGAGACGCTATGGATATAAAAGAGTCGAGAAGGCGCAAGAGAGAACGTATCATAATAATTATAACGATTGCCCTTATAATTGTTATGACCTATGTGGAGAGCCATCTTTCGAGAATGGAACTCCTCCTTCCCATATCGAGCGAAGTCCTCATCTTCGGCCTCATTAATATAAATTTTATTCTCATTATCCTCCTTATATTCCTCATTGTTCGAAATCTTGTGAAACTGATATTCGAGAGAAGACACGGCATAATGGGTTCGAGGCTGCGCACCAAGCTTGTTGCCGCCTTTGTCGGTCTGTCTTTGATACCGACGGTGGTCCTCTTCGTGGTATCTATCCAGTTTCTCTCCAACAGTATAGACAACTGGTTTAATATTAAAATGGGGACCGCCCTGAACGTCTCCCTTGAAGTTGCCCAGGACTACTATCAACAGTTTTCCGATAGCACCATCAATCATGCAGGACAGCTCGCTTCCGCAATTACAGACAATAAATTGTACGAGAAAAAGCAGGAGGAGCTCCTCAAAACACAGCTGGCTGAACGTCAGAAAGACTTGAATCTGGGGTCAATTACGGTATCTCTTGATAACAGGAAGAAGGACATATTTCTTGAAGATCCCAACAATCCAGATATTGCGCCTCTCGAACTTTCTCCCAAGGCCCGAGAGGATGTCTTTACGGGCAAAGCGCTTTCAACTGTAGAGTCTACGGGGACGGGGGAACTGGTCAGTGGAATAGTCCCGCTCTACTCAAATTTCACACCTCGCGAGGTTATCGGGACCGTGGTGGTTGGGCATTATATCAACAAGTCCATCATGGATAAAATGTCCATCATATCGAGAAGTTCCGAAGAATACAAACAGCTCAGCCTGCTGAAAGGTCCCATAAAGATCAGCTACATCATCATGCTCTCTATCGTTACCCTTTTTATCGTATTTTCTGCTACCTGGTTTGGTCTTTTCCTTGCGAGGGGAATAACTGGCCCCATACAGGACCTTGCAGAGGCAACGAACAGGATTTCTCTCGGCGATCTGGATCACCACATCGATGTCTTATCGGAAGATGAGATAGGGATCCTGGTAGACTCTTTCAACAAGATGACGAAAGATCTCAAGGAGAGAAGCGAGGAGTTGGAAAGAGCGAACATAGATCTCGAGCAGAGGAGGCAGTACATGGCCACCGTGTTACGCAATGTCTCCGCTGGCGTTGTTTCAGTAGATAGAGATGATGCAATAACGACAATAAACAGTGCTGCAGAGAGATTGCTGGGGATAAAGACCGAAAAGGTTCTGAATAAACGATATCAAGAAGTCATGAAGTCGGAGCATCTGGAACTGGTCAGGCAGTTTTTGAAGGGATTAAAAGAAGGCGGTGAGGAATTTACTGCAAAACAGTTACAGCTCACACTAAAAGATAGAATGTACACAATATTGGTGTCCGTGGCAATGTTGAGAGATGATCATAATAATTATATGGGTATTGTCATCGTTTTCGAAGATATTACGGAACTTCAGAAGACTGAAAGGGTTGCCGCCTGGCGAGAGGTGGCACGAAGAATCGCCCACGAGATAAAGAATCCCCTGACGCCTGTCAGACTCTGTGCCGAGAGGTTGCAGCGAAGGTATGGTAATAAAATAGAAGGTGATAAAATAGAGGGTGATGACAGGTCTGTCTTCAGGGAATGTACGGGGACGATAATTAGCCAGGTGGATGTCATGAAAAATCTGGTGGATGAGTTTTCACAGTTTGCCCGGATGCCCGTTGCGAAACTCGTTCCCAACGATCTGAATGCAGTCATTGAAGATTCGGTAGTACTTTTTCAGGGTGCCCGGAAGAAGGGAATAACCTACAGCTTTGAAAAGGGGAAGGATTTGCCGCAGATGAATATTGATGCAGAACAGATAAAGCGGGTTATGGTAAATCTTCTTGACAATGCATCCGATGCCATTGTGACAGGTAATCAGGGAGGAGAGATCGATATCACAGCCACTTACGATGGGGCACGCAAGAAGGCCATCGTCGAAGTAAAAGACAATGGTCCGGGCATAGCGCCGAAGGATAAAATGAGGCTCTTTGAGCCCTATTTTTCGACAAAGAAATCGGGAACCGGTCTCGGTCTGGCAATTGTAAATTCCATAATATCGGACCATAATGGTTCCGTTAGTGTTAAGGATAACGTTCCGAAAGGTACGATAGTATCCTTTGAATTACCCCTTTCCTAGGATCATATTATGAATAAGACCATACTTGTAGTAGATGATGAAGAAACCATTCGCCAGTCGCTGAAGGGAATTTTATCCGATGAGGGCCATGAGGTCTTGACGGCTCCCAGCGGAGAAGAATCACTCAGGATCATAGGGGAAGAACTCCCCGACCTTGTGTTGCTGGATATATGGCTTCCGGGAATTGACGGCATTGAGACCCTGCAGAGGATCAAGGCAAGCTATCCCCACATACAGGTGATTATGATATCGGGACATGGGACCGTCGAATCTGCAGTCAGGTCGACGAAACTGGGGGCCTTCGATTTTATCGAAAAACCGCTGTCTTTCGATAAGCTTATAATTATTGTGAATCGTGCCCTGGACCTCGTCAGGCTGGAAGAGGAAAACAGACTCCTGAAGGAGAGGATGAGACACTTTGATCAGTTGCAGGGCGCGAGCAGGGTGATTGAGGAATTACGGGAGATGATCCAGATCATTGCCCCCACAAATGCCTGGATATTGATCATGGGTGAAAATGGCACGGGAAAGGAACTGGTGGCCAGATCGATACATAAACAGAGCCGCCGGGCCAATAAACCCTTCATCGAAGTGAACTGTGCCGCCATACCGGAGGAATTGATCGAAAGTGAACTCTTCGGCCATGAGAAGGGGGCCTTCACGGGGGCCACGGAAAAAAAGAGGGGGAAATTTGATCTTGCCAACGAGGGGATCATCTTTCTCGACGAAGTTGCCGACATGAGTCTCAATGCACAGGCCAAAATTCTCAGAATCCTTCAGGAGAAGAAGTTCGAACGGGTGGGGGGCACGAAGATTATCGAAACGGATGTACGGGTCCTTGCGGCGACAAACAAGGATCTTGAAAGAGAGATGGAGGAGGGAAGATTCAGGCAGGACCTCTATTACAGGCTGCATGTTATTCCCCTCACGGTTCCTCCGCTCAGGGAGAGAAAAGAGGATATCCCCCTGCTGGTAAACCATTTTATCAGGGAATTTTCCCTTGAAGAGGAAGGCAGACAGAAGACCGTCACCGATGACGCACTTGAGATACTGATGGTGCACGACTGGCCCGGTAATGTGCGGGAACTGAAGAACATAGTAGAGCGACTCATCATCATGACAGCCGCCGGTGTGATCGACGCCCAGGATATACCCCCCCTGATAAGGGAGAACAGGAAAATGGACCATATAGACATGGTCCTTCATCCCGCCGACTCGTTAAAGGACGCCCGCCAGGAGTTTGAGAAAAAATATATTCTTAAGAAGCTGGCAGAAAATGACTGGAATATTACAAAGACTGCCGATTCAATCGGATTGGAACGGAGCAATCTTCACAAAAAGATCAAGAGCTTCGGTCTCGATGAAATAAAAAGGGAGTGATGCGACATTGTACCATCCTCCTCGACCCCCCTATTGTTATGGGCCGGAAGTGGGAGGCGATCAGCCCGGGAAGGTCCCCGGGCCGGGTTGTTTCAATAAGGTTTATTTCTTCACGATGTAGTCGGCCACCTTGTCATGGAGCCGCTGTGATGCGAGTTTGTCTCCCAACATGCCGACCCTGATCGACACCGTCGTTAGATTCTTTGCCTTATATGTAACTGAGAATCCAACCTTTTCACCGTCTATAAGGGCATCGATGGTGCCCTTGCTTATCTCTTTGGCGGGGATGACATCGACGGCATTCATGTAGGCAGCGGTTTTTTCGCAGGCATCCCAGACCCTTTCAAAGGAATAGTGGTAGTCGCTTTTCAGGTTTCCCTTTATATAAAAAAATGTTCCCGTGCCTCCCGTCATTGCCGCGCCGCCTACAGCCATAACAGCACAGCCCGAAACGAGAAAGACACTTGCAATCAAAAGCAATAGCCGATATTTCATTTTCTGCATTATTCAATACTCCTTTGTTTGATTATTCATCATCAGATTTCTTTTTTTCACTCTTCTCTTCTTCACCGAAAGTCTTGAGTCCCTTTGCCAGTGATGTCAATTTTTCATCGACGAGAAAGTTTACCGTACCGGGAGGATACTTCCCCTCTTCATCGTGTTTTCCCATCTCCACTCCCGTCAGTATCTCTATCCCCCCATCAATAGTCTCCACGGGGTATATATGAAATTTCCCCTGGGAGACGGTCTCTACCACGTCCTTTCTCAGCATCAGGTCGGGAACGTTGAGGGCCGGTATTATTACTCCCTCTTCACCCGTCAGTCCCTTTGCCCTGCACACGTCATAAAATCCTTCGATCTTCTGGTTGGCTCCGCCGATAGGCTGGATTTCCCCCTTCTGGTTCACCGATCCCGTCACTGCCGTATCCTGTCTGATGGGAATGTCTGCAAGACTCGACAGTATGGCATAAATCTCCGTTGACGAGGCACTGTCTCCATCCACTCCTCCATAGGACTGTTCAAAGCAGATACTGGCGCTCATGGTGAGGGGTTTGTCCTGGGCATACTTCCGTCTGAAATATCCCTCCAGGATAAGCACTCCCTTATCGTGGGTCTTTCCTGAAAGTTTTGCCTCCCGTTCTATGTTGATGATGCCGGCCCGTCCCATGGATGTTTCCGCCGTTATTTTTGATGGTTTCCCAAAGGTGTAATCTCCCATATCATATACGGAAAGACCGTTCACCTGTCCGCAGACCGAGCCCCCGGTCTCGATCATGATGGTTCCCTCTTCGATCATCTCCTGAATCTTTTCCTCGACAAGGTTGATTCGGGCAACCTTTTCATCATAGGCCCTATCGATATGCAGGGCCGTTACCATGCCGTTGCCGTCCTTTTTGGCCCAATAATTCGCCTCCCTCAACAAGTCGGCGACGTCATTGAATTTGGTCGATAGTTTTTTCTGCTTTCCCGATAGCCGTATGCTGAATTCTATCACTCCGGCCACGGCTGTCTTGTCAAAGGGGAGTAGCCCCTCGTCTGCGATAATCTTTTTTATAAAGCATGTGTAGTCGCCGATTCGGTCGCTGTTGCGGGGCATTTCCGTGTCGAACTGCGCCTTTGTCTTGAATATTTTTTTAAAATCCTCCTCCAGGTTGTACAGGAGGTGGTAGAGATGATTGTCTCCAATCATTATGACCTTGATATTTATGGGAATGGGTTCCGGTTTCAGTGCCGTCGATGCCATGCTGAATGGATCGTAGGGCTGCATGTTGAGAAGCCTGTTTTTTAGTGTCCGTTTGAGAAAGTGCCATACACCCGGCTCTGTAAGAGATTCCAGTGCGTTAAAGACTATATATCCGCCGTTGGCCCGCAAGAGAGAACCCGCCTTTATGTGCGTAAAATCGGTCCTCCAGAATCCCGATCGGTCAATTTCTCTTTCGATGGTGCCGAAGAGATTTTTGTATGTCGGCGCAGTTTCAATAATGACGGGCGCCTTTTCCGTTTTCGAATTGTCTACAAGGACGTTGATCTTGAATTCCAGGAACCGCTTCTGCTGTGGCGCCATAAAGGGGGACGTGGGCACCTGCTGTTGACCCTGCTCTTCCACTTGGTCCTGGAAGATTTTCAGATTTGACAGTATGTTTTCCTGGACTTCATCGAGATAGACCTCTATTATCTCGCTGTAGCTCCCGTATTTTAAGCGGATGTCCGATATCGTTTCGCTTACAAGGGGGAGACCCATCTTGTGTTCCAGTGCGTCGATTTCCTTTCGGATCGTTTTTTCAATTTGACGCGTTTCTCTCATCAACGCGTCCAGCTCAGTCCTCAGGTCACTCAGTTTTGTTCTGATTTCCTCCAGCTTTGTTTTGTCGAATTTATCCTGCGCTGCCAGCACCTCGATCTGATCGATGGGGACAGGCTTTTCCTCATAGACAGGGGCGATATCCTGCTTTGTGTAATTCCCTATCTGATATTGAACCAGTTGAAACCCCTCTTTCAGGATTTTCTCGTTGAATTCCCGGACCATCTCTTTCTGCTTTGCCATGTGGTTATTGACGATCTGCTCGGTTTCCTTCTTGAAATCTTCGCTCTCAAAGAGATGGGGTATCTGTTTTTTCAGATGGACGACGAGATCATCCATGTCCTTCTGAAATTTATTTCCCGTTCCCGGGGGCAGGGTAATCACGCGAGGCATGTCGGGATTCCTGAAATTATTCACATAGCAGATATCATCGGGAATCTTTTTCCCCAAATCTATCTGGTTGAGGAGGCTGGCGATGGTTGATGTTTTCCCCGTGCCCGTCATGCCTGCTGCATAGATGTTGTAGCCGGGACTTTCTATATTGAGTCCCATCTGTATGGCCCTGACCGCTCGCTCCTGACCGATGATTACGCTGGAATACTCACAGCTGTCTGTATTCTCAAAGCCAAGGGATTCGTGATCTATGCTGACCCTCAGTTTCTCCTGGGGGACCTCTTTGTAAACCTTTGCATCCTTCATTATTAATAATCCTCCTTGCCAGTATATATATCGGTGAAGCAGTGATTAGACTCAATATATAATTTATGTTTGGATTATTGTCCATAATTTTGTTACTAAACCAGGAAGAATGAGGAAAGAGAGGGTTTGTGAAAGGTGAAAAAGTTATCCCTTGTTATAATTATTGCTGTAGTATTGTGTCCCCACTATCTTGCTGCTTTTTCGTTGAAGGTCCATACGGATAAGGGCACCATTACCATCAATTCCGAGTATCGCGATCTGAGCCAGGGCGAGGCCATAAAGATATACATCACAACACCCTCCTTATCAGGGGCGACTGCACGTTTCAGGGGAGAGGATTATATATTTGTTCCCTCACGCGACGACTCCCATTTCTTCAGTTTAATAGGCCTGGGGCTTGGCATAAAACCGGGTATCTATGATCTTGCCATAAAGGTTGCGTACACCGATACAGGACAGAGAGACTTTCTCTTCAGACTCCCTATATCGGAAAAGAAATTTCCAATGGAAAGGATCACCGTAGAGAAAAGCTACATCGAACCCTCTCCAGAGAACAGGGAACGGATGAAACGTGAGGGTGCATTGCTCAAAGAGGTCTATAAGAAATATAGTGAGGAATGGTTGGGTTCCGGGAAGTTTACCCTGCCATTGAAGGGAAAGATCACAGGGGGATTTGGGACTCAACGGGTATTCAATGGTGAGGTTCGATCACATCACAGGGGGATCGATTTACGTTCTCCCAGAGGCAAGCCAGTTGGGGCAATGAATTCAGGGAGGGTTGTCGTGGCTCGCAATCTCTATCTGTCGGGAGGGACCGTCATCATTGATCATGGTATGGGGCTTTTTTCACAATACCTTCACCTCTCCAGGATAACAGTGAAAGAGGGAGCATTGATAGGAAAAGGGGAGAAGGTGGGCCGCGTAGGTTCAACAGGAAGGTCCACCGGTCCCCATCTCCACTGGGGAGCCCGGATAATGGACCAGTATGTTGATCCATTTTCCATACTGAGTCTGACATTCGATTGAAGATGTATCCTTGAATGACTTCGTTAGATGACATTTTTTGCTGTTTGCGAATAAAGACTTGCAACCGGGAATGGGCGCCCTTTACATTTATTACTCAGGCAACAATATACGTAAAAGCCGTCATTCCCGCGAAAGCGGGAATCCAGAATTAGACTGGATGCCGGATCAAGTCCGGCATGACATTTGATATATTAATTGTCGGAGTAATAAGGATAAAATCCTGAAGAAGGGGGAGCCCCTGGCCTTTGTGTGAAATCGGAATCATGGATGTCCCCGTATTTTTCGTATCGCGGGGATGGTCTCAGGATAAAATTTCTGAAACAGTGGGAATAAATCAGCAAAGAATCTCTCAAATTACCAATAATACAAATTTTGGTAATATTGGTAATTTACTCTCCCTGGGCCATGACATGGACTATATCGCCCGGCATTACGAACATGGACCCCCGCCCCCTTGTCTGGGCCTTACGATTAGAGGGCAAGCCTGACCCCACCACCCGATAAAATAAAAAATTCATTACCAATCGGAGATTACCCATTAATTATTGAAGTCGAGATTTTTGATCGGTGTTTTTTGTAGCAGAGTTCTTTCGGAAATGTGCAGGAGTGAGCAAAGAAAAAATGGAATGTACCGGTTATTGGTGTCACCTACCAGTTCTCAAAATCTCTTCAGTAGAAAATCGATTAGTACCGCTTGAAAGTCTTAACAACTAAGAGATTTGAGATGTTGCGTACTTATCAGTTATGTTGTCAGTATAGTTATGTTACCAGATATAGTTCATGTAATTCCTATCAATCCCTGTTTTAAGAAATCCATATAATTCCTTTCATTCTTTTCCCTTCTCTGATCTATTTTTCAGGCTAATATTGCTTTAGAG